>ERZ869909.73-NODE-73-length-144590-cov-9.315750_pt1 | contig 144590 bp, 110 predicted proteins | sample MGYA00520892_ERZ869909 | MGnify/ENA primary metagenome ERZ869909 (study PRJEB32215, sample SAMEA104723947) | bioreactor metagenome | biome: bioreactor; feature: anaerobic bioreactor; material: water | place: China | collected 2015-03-12 ... | reverse complement strand
AGCCGTTTTTTTTGGAACGCTTTTTGGTTTCTCAACCACAATTTTTGTCGTTTACAATTTGTAATTAAGGTTTTTTTGACAGAACAAAACGAATAACACATTAATTTCGTTATAGAAAATACAACCAAACTTAAGCCAACATGGAAAGCACCGGAAAATATTCTCTGATCAATGGATCTGCTGCCACTTTACTTTGCATACTCCTTACCCTTTTCAGCGCTTCAGGGCAGCAATTGCGCACTATTGAAAACACAGCCTTTCAACGCGGCGAAAAAATCACCTACCGGGTTTTTTACGATAGCTTTCTTACCGGCAATGTAAATGCGGGTACAGCCAGCCTTGAGATAAGACCCGGCAATGAGGTTGTCGGAGGCCGCAACACCATGAATGTTGTGGGTTTGGGGCGCACCCAGGGGGCGTTCAATCTTTTCTTCAGAGTAGTAAACCGCTACGAAACCTATCTTGATGAAGAGGCCATTGTGCCATTGCTGTTTATCAGGCGCATCAACGAAGGGGGATACCGCAAGAGCCAGGATGTGATGTTCAACCAGTTTGAAAACATTGCCATCAGCAATACCGCAACAGTGCCGGTAGTAGAAAATGTGCAGGATATCATTTCCGCCTTCTATTATCTGCGTACCTACAACTTCGACAATGCACAGATTGGTGATATTTTCGATGTGAATTTTTTCCTCGACGATACCGTATATGTTTCACGCGTAGTATTTGATGGGAGAGAAAACATTACCACCCGTATGGGTACGTTCCGCACACTGCGATTCAAACCCCAGGTGCTCACCGGAGATGTTTTCAGCCAACCTTATCCTATGACCCTTTGGATCTCCGATGACAAAAACAAAATCCCCGTACTGGCTCAATCAGGGATCCTGGTAGGAAGTGTAAAAATGGAACTTATAGACTACAAAGGACTGAGAAACCCCATGACCTCACGAATACGATAGAAAACAATGGGTTTTAAATCTGGAAAATTAGGTGTACTTACGGGCATTGTTTCATGTAAGCAGCACTATCTTTACCCGCTAATTCAAGATTTCGCATATTATAATCAACCCACAATAATCAACCACAACCGAGTTTCCGGATCCCAGTCGTCAAACAATAGTTTTTGGGATCAGAACTCCTGATACTAACACAAAAAAGAACAGCGATGAAAGCAAAATTACCCTCCTGGAGTACCAGGTTTATGTTGTCATCATCAATGCTTGCAGTATTTGTTGCCAGCATGATGGCGCTTCTGCTTTGGGCTTGCGAAAAGGACCCTGTAAAGGGATGGACCCTGTACAATGAACCTCCTCCGCCTCCCAAAATTGTAAGTCTGCATTCTGCCATTAAAAACTGTGTACCTCCTTACCCGGTCAGCTTTTACCAGATTACTGAGCATAAACTGGGCAATGTACAGTTTTTCTGGGATTTTGGCGATGGCAATACCAGCATTGCCCAAAACCCCAACCACATCTACCAGCAACCTGGAGACTATGTGGTCCGGTTGATCGTTGCCAACGAGATTGGGGCTGATACAGCCTATCTGTCTATGTCGCAGCTCAATGCAGAGTCAATCCCTGTGCAGGTGGATTTTTCGCACACCCATTTCAATAATAATAATTTTGCCCCCAACAGAGTGCTTTTCGATAACTTCTCAACAGGGGCCAACCAGTTTTACTGGTACTTTGGCGACGGCCAGGAAGACAATAACGATAATCCCATCCATGTTTTCAGCAATGCGGGCACCTATACCGTAACCATGCGTGGTACATGCACCGATGGTAGCTTCAGCGAAACCAGCCGCCAGGTGTTTGTTGTTCCTGCACCCAAGAGAATTTTTATTGACTCCCTCACCCTGATGCTGCCTCGTGGAGACAGAAGCGGAAGCATTTTTGTGGAGTTTTACCACAACACCACTTTTGTGGGAAGCACCAAAAGCACCCAGGGAAGAAGCTTCCCGGTTAAATTTCGCCGGGCCAACGATTTTCTTGGCGGCTACTTCTTCGATTTTGTAAACTTTGCCGCCAATGAGGCCTTTAAATTTGTGATCTTTCGCGAAAATGGCAGCAACCCTCCCATATTTCTCTATGAGATTATCCTCTCACCGGTCGATATCCAGAACCGCTTCTACCCCAGGGCCTATTATCAGATCGAACATGTTCCTCCCATCACCGATTTGTTTATCGATCTTTACATCAGCTACTAACCACAAAAGCTTATTGCCATGACACGAAAAATAACTCTCAATATGCTGCTCCTGGTTCTGGTTTCGGCAAGCTTTGCCCAGCCCGATCTGAACTACTGGAACAATGTGAGCTACTTTAAAATGGGGGGTGGTACCCTGGAACCCGGCCCCAGAATGACCGCAACCGACGCCGAAGGGCTTTTTGCAAAAAAAGGATTCCAGGTGGGCTTCGACTACAATTACATGATTGCTTACGGGCTTGGACTTGGCTTTAACCTGGAATTCAATCAGTTTGGATTTAACCGCGATGCCTTTATGTCGGTTGCCCAACCTCAGCAAATGGAGGTGAGGGGCGGCTACAGCTCAGCTAAATTTGGACTCAACGCCTTGTTTAATATGCCCATTGTGTTGCATCCACAATACTTTACTCTCAACTTGTATGTGGAAGGTAATGCCGGACTTCGCGGAATGTCAATCCCATCTATTGATATGTGGTACGACGAAACCATCAACAAGTATGTTGAAGTGAGCTATCGCTCCAGGGGAGGCTCAATGGGGTACCTGGGATACAGTGGCGGGGTGCAGTTTTTGTTTAACAACAAGTTTGGCATCAACGTTTCCTACAATGCTGTAGAGCCCAGTCGCCACAGTATCAAGTATTCGGTGCGAAAGTTTGATGCCGAAGGTCAGTTGTTTGAAGATGAAAACTATCTGAATAACTTTCTGGATCACAGCGGCCTGCAGTTTGGGATCCTGTTTATTTTCGGAAAATAATCTGACCCGTAGACGGCCTTTAGCCACTGGTAGTTTCACGAAAAATGATTAGGTTTGCTGTGGCAATCTTGCCACAGCATTTTTTATTCGTTTTGTTATGTTGAAAGCAACAATCCATACAGAAAAAGGGGAGATGCAGGTTGAATTTTTTGAAAACGATGCCCCTAATACCGTTAAAAATTTTACAGATCTGGCCCGCAAAGGCTATTACGATGGGCTTACCTTTCACCGCGTGATACCTGAGTTTGTAATCCAGGGCGGTTGCCCCAATGGTACAGGCTCCGGTGGCCCGGGCTATACCATTGCCTGCGAGCTTGATGGAGGAAATCAGTACCACGATCGGGGCGTCCTTTCCATGGCACATGCCGGAAGAGATACCGGAGGCTCACAGTTTTTTATTTGCCACAATCGCCACAATACTCAGCATCTCGACCGTAGACACACTTGTTTTGGTAAAGTAACCCAGGGGCTTGAAGTGATTGACGCCATTCGCCAGGGCGACAAAATTGTAAAAATCGTTGTAGAAGATCAAAAGTAGAAAAGCTATGCAGCAACTTCGGTTTCCTCTCAATGGAGATTTTATTGAGCTGTGCAAACTGCTCAAGATTGTGCAGATCGCCGAAAGTGGCGGTGAGGCCAAAGTGATGGTTGAAGAAGGAATGGTAAAACTCAACGGACAAACCGAGCTGCGCAAACGCGCCAAGGTGAAGCCTGGCGACACTGTGGAAGCGCAGGGGTACCAGATTCTGGTGGAACCCTGAGGTTTAGCTCCTTCTTATAAAATCCCCATAAAAAAAGGCCCTGTTGTTACAACAGAGCCTTTTTTTATAAGGGGTTTTGATCTTACATCATACCACCCATGCCGCCCATTCCTGGGTTCATAGGCATTTCGGGCTTGTCTTCTTTGATCTCAGCAAGTACACACTCAGTGGTGAGGAGCATACCGGCAATAGATGAAGCATTTTCAAGAGCTACGCGGGTAACTTTGGTGGGGTCGATAACACCACTTTCGTAAAGGTTTTCGTAAGTTTCGGTGCGGGCGTTGAAACCAAAGTCTTCTTTGCCCTCTTTCACTTTCTGTACTACGATAGAACCTTCAATGCCTGCATTGGCCACAATCATGCGGAGGGGCTCTTCGAGAGCTCTGCGAATGATGGCGATACCGGTAGTTTCATCAGCATTTTCTCCTTCAAAGCCATTGAGGGCTTCCAATGCGCGGATATAGGCTATACCACCTCCGGGCACAATGCCTTCTTCAACAGCAGCGCGGGTTGCGTGCAATGCATCGTCGAAACGGTCTTTCTTCTCTTTCATTTCCACTTCGCTGGCAGCTCCTACATACAGTACGGCAACACCACCGGCCAGTTTAGCCAAACGCTCCTGCAGTTTCTCGCGATCGTAATCGCTGGTGGTGTTTTCGATCTGGGCTTTGATCTGGTTTACGCGGGCCTTGATCATATCGGAAGAACCTTTGCCACTTACGATGGTGGTATTGTCCTTGTCGATGGTAATCTTTTCGGCACTACCCAGCTGAGAAAGATCAGTTGCTTCCAGTTTATAGCCTTGTTCCTCACTAATTACGGTACCTCCGGTAAGGATGGCAATGTCTTCGAGCATAGCTTTTCTGCGATCGCCAAAACCGGGGGCTTTTACGGCAGCAATTTTCAATGATCCGCGAAGCCTGTTTACAACCAGTGTGGCAAGGGCTTCACCGTCAACATCTTCTGCGATAATTACAAGGGGTTTGCCTGTCTGCACAACCTTCTCCAGGATGGGGAGGAAATCCTTCATCGTGCTGATCTTCTTATCGTGGATCAGAATGAACGGATTTTCGAAAACGGTCTCCATTTTCTCGGTGTCGGTTACAAAGTAAGGAGAGATATATCCACGGTCAAACTGCATACCTTCCACCACTTTTACTTCGGTTTCGGTACCTTTTGCTTCTTCAATGGTAATAACACCCTCTTTCTTAACCTTACTCATAGCTTCGGCGATGAGTTTCCCGATGCTGCTGTCGTTGTTGGCAGAGATAGTGGCAACCTGCTCAATTTTTTCAATGCTGTCGCCCACTTCCTTGGATTGCTCACGAAGGTTTTGGATGATTTTCTCTACGGCTTTGTCGATACCGCGCTTCAGGTCCATGGGGTTGGCTCCTGCGGTAACGTTCTTCAGACCGGCATTGTAAATAGCCTGAGCCAGTACAGTTGCGGTGGTGGTACCGTCGCCGGCAACATCAGCAGTTTTGCTGGCCACTTCTTTTACCATCTGTGCGCCCATGTTCTCAATGGCATCGGGCAATTCGATTTCTTTGGCTACTGTTACGCCATCCTTGGTAATGGCAGGAGCACCAAATTTTTTATCGATGATAACGTTGCGGCCTTTGGGGCCAAGGGTCACTTTTACAGCGTTCGACAGTTTGTCAACACCGATCTTAAGGGCATTTCTTGCTTCAAGATTAAATACTATATCTTTTGCCATAATAACTACTTTTTAGGGTTTGTTTTGCTTTTAACAATAAAACATCTTAATTAACCGATGATTGCATAAATGTCAGATTCACGCATGATCAGGTAGTCGTTGCCATCAACAGAAATTTCTGTTCCGGAGTATTTACCATACAATACCTCGTCTCCAACTCTTACCGTCATGGGTTCGTCTTTCTTACCTGTGCCCACTGCCACGATAACTCCCTTCATGGGTTTTTCTTTTGCGGTATCAGGAATGATAATACCTCCAGTGGTCTTCTCCTCTGCAGGAGCAGGCTCTACTAATACTCGGTCTGCTAAAGGCTTGATGTTTATGTTTGCCATGTTTTCAATAATTAATTGTTAAACAATAGGATTAAATTTCTTTTTTGCTGTGCCTGTATTTTGCACTCCTGCCTCTTGTCATTTTTTGTGCCAAAGAAACCTTACTGAAACCAGTGAGTTGGCCCAAAAAAAACGGGCAAAAGGTCTAAAGTGCACAAATACAGAGCAATACGCGATCGTTTTTCGATCAGATGAGATGTGTACAGGTTGGACAATTTTTCGGATTCTGCCCCGGGACAAAAAAAAAGTGTCAGACTGCATGACAATCTGACACTTTGTATGAGTTATGTGTTTCGTTAGTCGATCACTTCATCAGCAGGCTGAGCAGGTTGTTGCGCAGGCATCTGCATACCACCGGGGTTTACAGGGGTTCTTACCTCTGTCTGGCGTACCTCAATGGTTTGGCCACGCGGAATTACAAAAGTTGAGGTAAGGGTCAGTACCAAAAGGGCAATGGCCAAAGTCCAGGTAGCTTTCTCCAGAAAATCAGTTGTTTTTCTTACTCCCATGATCTGGTTGTTGGAGGCAAAGTTGGAGGCCAGGCCACCACCTTTGGAGTTTTGTACCAGTACAATCAGGATCAACAATGCACAAACAATCAGGACCAACACTGAGATTAAAATATAAGCGCCCATTATTTTTTTCTTTTAAGAATTGATTTCGTTATTAATATCTATGATTTTTTTTGCAAAGTAACTGCTTTTTTCCGGAAATTTCAAACATAATTTTTCATACACATCCAGCGCCTTGTCTTTTCGTCCTTGTTTAAGGTACACCAGGGCAAGGGTTTCGGTTATCAGCTGATTATCTTCCTCGGAGCTTGGTGCCGAAAGGTCTTCCTGCTCTTCGGGCAGATCCTTGCGCACCTGTATGCGTGGCTCTTCTTTGAGAAACTTATCGATAAGGAAATTGATATCCGGCTTCTTTACAGGCCTGCGCATAAGGTGCAGGTTTTCGTCCGTTTCCGTGTCCTCTGCTTTTTCGCTATGCTTCTGAATGTCGCCAGTGGTGGGCTGTTTGGCTGTAACCTCTGGCGAAATGGCATCTGGGGCAGTGGGTTCCATTTCTTTCTTTGCTGCTTCTTCCGGAACGGCAGAAGAGGTGCTTGCAGGTACTTCCCTGTCAGGTTGAGGCTTGTTTCTGTCTCTGATCTCTCGCAACCGGCGCTTAACAATGTCCAGCAAAGATTGGGTTGTGGGAGATTCTGGCGCCTGCAATCTGGCAGTTTGCAAGGGGTCCTCTTGTTCCTCACTCACCTCATGGCTGGCCGACACGGTAGTGTCTTCTGAGGAGGGTGATTGGGGACTGTCGGTTTCTATGGCTTCTGCCATAGTGGTATCAATGGTGTCGGTTGGCAGAAGAAGGTCCTGTGAAGGATTGTTCGGGACAGTCTCCTCAGGTTTTTCTTCCTTTTCTGTTGGAGCTGGCAGGGGAACTGAGGTACTATTTACCGCAGATCCTGGTTCTTGTTTTTGAACCTGGGGTGTGTCAAACGCTGGCAAATCCCGGCCACGCAGAGGATCCAAATCAGCGACAACTGGTGTGCCAGCCTGGGGTTTGTCGCGATCGGATATATAACGCTGAAATTTCCTGCGGTCAATGGTATAGGCCGATGCCTTGTTAACCTGCTTTTCGAAATCGAGCTTATCGAAAGGTTGCAGGTTTTTAGCCAGCAATATCTGCAAACTCTGGCAATAGGGGTAATCTGCTGTCAGCCTTTCAAGAAATGACAGCGTGCCTGAGTTGAGCTCCCAGGGATTGCGGATCAGTTCCAGAAATTTTTGCTGATTTTCCATATTGTTTTACCAGTTTACAACAGCGCGGTTAAAAATGTCTTCTACCAATGCTTCTACAATTGCATCGATGGCTTCGTTTTCAACCTCTGCAAGGCTGCGTATTGCCGCATAATCATAAAACCGCGAGAAGGTTTGTTCGAAATCATTCTCAGGTTGAAATTCGTTTACAAATCTTACCCGCACTGCAACGGTAAGCCGGTTTTGCTGCGCCCTGTCGTCGGCACCAATAGACTGGGGTTGCACGGCATAACCGGTAATACTGCCTTCGAAATGAAGGTCGCCCACACCATTGATAAGTCTTAAATTGGTTTGGCGGGAAAATTTGTCTTTGAGTGCATCGGTGAATACCTGGCTCAATGTGGGTTGCACCAGGGGTGCATTGTTGGGAAAGAAATCGACGGAAAAGGTTTTGGCTTCAGGCGGTATGGAGGCTCCTGTAAAGGAATAGATCCCACAGGAATGCCATAAACCCGAGGTTGCAATAAAAAGTATAGCCAATAATTTTAAATTGCGCATATGCAGATGCTTTTGAAATATTGTATGAACAGCTCAGTTGAGTGATTCAGGCATTGATATCGTATTCCTTGATCTTGCGATACAATGTCCTTTCGCTGATCCCCAGCTCTTCTGCCGCTCTTTTCCTCCTGCCATCGTGCTTTTGAAGTGCTCTGATGATCAGGTCTTTTTCCTTCTTCTGAATGCTGAGGTTTTCTTCTATATAGTCGGTGGTATCCTCTTCATAGCTTTCAATGATCTGATGATGGTGGTCTGCCAGTGCCTGATCATCGGAATGCTGACTTTTGATAATTGCTGCCGGTTCCATGTCTTTATACAGGCTTTTGATCAGCTGTGGGTTCTCCTCATGAAAGCTTCCGCTCACCTGCCCGTTGCGCATGAGCTCCATTACAATCTTCTTCATGTCGGTGAGGTCTTTGCGCATATCAAAAAGCAGCCTATACAGGATGTCGCGCTCACTCATATCCGGCTCATTGCGTTTGATATCGCTCACCAGAACCGGCAGGTTGGATTCGTGCACATTGGGCAAATATTTGTAAATCACCTCTGGAGAGATCTGCCGGTTACTTTCTATAACGGAGATCTGCTCAGCAATATTTTTGAGTTGGCGTACATTGCCAGGCCATCGATAATTCAACAGGATCTGCTGGCTTTCGTCGTTGAGTTGCAGGGGGGGCATACGGTATTTCTCTGCAAAATCTGAGGCAAATTTCTTGAACAGCATGATGATATCCTGCTTCCTCTCGCGCAAAGGGGGTACGTAAATGGGCACAGTATTGAGCCTGTAATACAGGTCTTCCCTGAACCTGCCCGAAGCAATGGCTTCCTGCAGATTAACATTGGTGGCCGCTACTATCCTTACGTTGGTTTTGAGCACCTTGGAAGAACCTACCTTGATAAACTCGCCACTCTCCAGCACCCTGAGCAAGCGAACCTGGGTCAACAGGGGCAGCTCTGCTACCTCATCCAGGAAAATGGTACCATTGTTTACCACTTCAAAGTAACCCCTGCGTGCCTCATGGGCACCTGTAAAGGATCCTTTTTCATGTCCGAAAAGCTCCGAATCAATAGTTCCTTCAGGAATGGCGCCACAGTTTACGGCAATAAAAGGCCCATGCTTACGGGCGCTCAGCTGATGAATGATTTTAGGAAAAGCCTCCTTGCCCACACCACTTTCACCCGTTATGAGTACGCTGATATCGGTAGGAGCTACCTGCACCGCCACATCAATGGCACGGTCCAGGGCAGGGGAGTGCCCGATAATTCCAAATCGCTGCTTAATGCTTTGAATATCCATACTTTGCAGGTGGCCTTCAAATAAGTTTATGACATTATGACATGCAAAGTTAATTGATTATTTTGAGAATTCTCCGTATCAGGGGGCTTATTTTCCTGTAGGGAGGGTACTTGACCCCAGGATCAGGGAAGAAGGTTTTTTGCATTACACTCTTGTTGTGCGAAAAGGTTGTGAAGGAATAATATCCATGATAGCTGCCCATGCCGCTCTGACCCACACCACCAAAGGGAAGGTGTTTGCTGGTAATATGGCTCAGGGGCTCATTTATACATACTCCGCCTGCGCTGGTTTGGGTAAGTAGGGTATTGATAAAGCCTTTGTCCTTCGAAAAAATGTACATGGCAAGGGGTTTCTCAGATTGCTTCAGGAAGGCTATAACATCGGAAGTGTTTTTATAAGTGAGCACAGGAAGCAATGGCCCGAAGATCTCTTCCTGCATTACCGGATCATGCCAGCCAACGTTCTGCAGAATGGTGGGCGCAATGTATTTTGTCTGTTCATCGGTCTGGCCTCCGCACAGGATCTGGCTGGGTTGAATAAAGGATGTAAGCCTGTCAAAATGTCTTTTGCTGATGATGCGGCCATAATCCTCGCTTTGCGAAGGATCGTCGCCGAAAAAGGAATGAATGGCTGCTGTAAGCTCCCGGGCCAACTGATCCTTTAGGCTTTCGTGTACCCACAGATAATCGGGTGCGATGCAAGTCTGGCCGGCATTGAAGAATTTTCCCCAGATAATACGCCGGGCCGAAACCTTAAGGTTTGCCGAGGGGTCAACAATGGCCGGACTTTTTCCACCCAATTCAAGGGTTAAGGGAGTAAGGTGCTCAGCCGCGGCTTTCATGATGATCTTTCCTACGGCTGTAGATCCCGTAAAAAAGATATAGTCGAAACGTTGCTGCAACAATGCCTGTGTTTCCTCTGCCCCTCCCTGAACAACCCTCATGAAACCCGGGTCGAAATTCGGATTGATAATCTCTTCCAATACCCGGGATGTAGCCGGAGAGTACTCCGAAGGTTTAAGCATTACACAGTTGCCTGCTGCAATGGCACCCACCAATGGAGCCATGGCCAGCTGAAAAGGATAGTTCCAGGGGCTTATCACCAAAACACAACCATAGGGCTCAGGGTATATGTAACTGCTTGCCGGAAAATGCAATAAGGGTGTTTTTACTTTTTGTGGCTTTGCCCAACGCCTTACCTGGCTGATTTGATAAGCCAGATCGTGCAGCACAAAATCCAGCTCTGCCAGAAGAGTTTCGAAGGTGGGTTTGGCAAGATCAAGAAACAATGCTTCTTTGATCTTTTCTTCATGGTTGATAATAAGTGACTTTAGCTTTTTAAGCTGTTCAATGCGGAAGGAAACATCCAAAGTTTGGCCGGTGCGAAACCAGGCTCTTTGGGCTTCAACGATTGTATTATATTCCATGGTTACTTGCTTTTGACTTTCCTAACGTAATTGTTACTGTTTAGTTTCCCCTGGTATCCCTTTTTTGTAAAATTTGGGGTTAGGCAAAGTAATATATAGTTTTCAAAGGTCATTGCGTGGCGAATGTAAAAATTTGAAATTCAACAGGATGATAGTTTCAGGGAGCTGCCGGAATTGTTTTGTCTGAATAAAAACAGCCTGAAAGATAAAAAAACACAGGATTGGTCTAAAAAAAATCTAACTTTATTTGTTAAACAACGTACTGTAAACAACAAAGCTAAGATCCTGGTGTTAACCTGATAAACGATACTACCTTTTATGTATTCTGGCGAGAGATATGATCAATTGAGAAAAAAAGCGGAAAGCCTGCTGGGTAATCTGGCAAAAGAAGGGAAAATGATTAACGGAGATGAAGGAAGATGGGAGCTGCTGATAAGAGATCTTTTTGAGCAATTTGAAGGGCTTGAGAACCATTTGTTGCGCTTGAATGCCGCATTTGAGCAGAGTGCCAATGCCATCATGATTACCGATATCCATGGAAATATTGAGTATGTTAATGCGCAATTTACTCAGGTAACAGGGTATTCGCCCGATGAAGTGCTGGGCAAAAACCCCAGACTCTTAAAGTATGAATTGTCGAAAATAAACTATAAGGAGCTTTGGGACACTATCTCAAGAGGAGAAACCTGGACCGGTGAATTTCTTAATAAGTCAAAGAGCGGCGATTTGTTCTGGGAGCTGGGCACCATAAGCCCGGTAAAAAATCAGCAGGGAGAGATCATTAGTTATATTTCTATCAAAGAAAATATAACCCAGCGGAAGCTCATGGAGGAAAAGCTACTCCAGACACGCGACTTTTACCTGGGTTTGCTTGAAGATTTTCCTGTGATGATATGGCAATGCGACAACCAGGGGAATGTGAATTTTTTCAACAAAACCTTGCAGGAATTTACCGGCTGGGATCAACCGGGAAAAGGAATGGAAGAATTTCTGCAAAGGATCCATCCCAAAGACAGAATGGTTTTCGAAAGTGCCCTCACAGATAGTTTGAGCAAAAGCCAGCCTTTTATAGTTGAATTTCGCCTGCTCGATAAATATGACAACTTCAGGTGGGTAATCAATCATGCAAAACCCTTTGCCGACCCCGAAGGTAATACCAGCGGGTTTATTGCCTCATGTATTGATATCCACGACCGGATTTTGGTCGAGGAGCGCCTGCTTGAGAGTGAAAACAAATACCGGCGTATGTTTGAGGATGCCTCGATGGGTATTTTCCGCCTCGATCGTAAGTTTAACTTCACCTTTGCCAATAAGGCTTTTGCCCGTATTTTTGGGTTTGATAATGTAGTAGATTTTCTCATTGAACTCAACAACAATCCGGTAGAGTATTTTCCCGATTATCTCAATAACAAAGGGTTTATCAGGCAAATTCTCAAAGCCTCCAAGGACAGATTTGTAATGGAAAAGCCCCTTCAGAATGCCCGGGGCCAAACCATTTATACGGTTATTCACCTTCGCAGAATTGATGAACCCGGACCCGAAGGAGATTTTTATATTGAAGGTTTTATTGAAGACATTACCCAGCGCAAATTAGCTGAAGAAAACCTGCTCAGATCAGAACAAAAATTCAGGGCTCTATTCGACAGATCTTATGAGGCCATCGTAATTCTCAATGACCTAAGGATTGCAGATTGTAATATTAAGGCAAGCGATATTTTTGGCATTACCTGCGATGATCTTTTCGGGATGCATTTTCGGGAGCTGATTTCCCAGGAGCCTGACGCCCTTCAGGTTTCGTTTGAGTTATTTGTTGAGAAAGTAGAAAAGGCCCTTGAAAACAAACCCCAGGTTTTTGACCTTGCCCTTTTGCACCGCCATCAATCTTTCGATGCAGAAATAAGCCTTTCCAGGGTTTATGTTAACAATAAGGCAATGGTGCAGGCGATTATTCGCGATGTAAGCGAACAGCGATTTGCTGAAAAGCAGATCAGACAGGCTCGCGATGAAGCAGAAAGAGCCCGTAAGGCTCAATCGGAGTTTCTGTCTCTGATGAGCCATGAAATACGAACACCTCTCAATGCTGTAGTATCTCTTACCGATCTGATGCTACACGAAAAACTCAACGCCGATCAACTGGAAAATCTTTCCTCTGTTAAAATATCTGCACGCCATCTGCTTGCACTCATCGATGATATTCTGGATTACAATAAGATCGAATCAGGCAATATTCAGTTTGAAAATACTGATTTTGAGCTCAGGAAAATGATCCAGGAGCTTGCAAAGGCATTGGAAATCAAAGCCCGGGAGAAAAACATCCGGTTTGTAACTGCCATTGACGAGAAGGTGCCTCGGGTTTTGCGTGGTGATACCCTGCGCCTGAAGCAGGTTCTTTTTAATTTACTCTCCAATGCCATCAAGTTTACGCAAAAGGGAAAGGTTAGTTTAACCATAAGCAGAATGACTGATTACCCGGGCGATAAGCGGATCCGGTTTGAAGTGGAAGATACCGGCATTGGCATTGCCCGCGACAGACTGGATGCAATTTTCGAAAAGTTTACCCAGGCCGAAACCAGTACAAGCCGAAAATACGGTGGCAGTGGATTGGGGCTTACGATCTGTAAAAGGCTTATTGAGCTGCAGGGGGGTGAGATCTTCGCCCAGAGCACCCAGGGGAAAGGATCCATTTTTTCATTCTATCTGATTATGGAGGAAGGAGAACTGGCTGACCTTGCTCCTTCAGCTCCCGAAGAAGTTGCGGAGCACCATACTCTTGAGGGAATGAAAATACTCCTCGTGGAAGATGATAAAATGAACCAGTTTGTGGCCCAAAAGATCATTGCAAAGAAATGGCTGGCGGCGCTCACCATTGTATCTTCCGCAGAGGAAGCCCTGCAGTTGATTCGAAAACAGGATTTTGATCTTATCCTCCTGGATCTTCTGTTGCCGGGTATATCGGGCTATGAACTTACCCAGATCATTAGGGCTAATCCTGACAACGACATCCCAAATCCGTTTATCCCTGTTATCGCCCTTACCGCCGATGCATTTCAGGAAACACGAAACAAGGCCTACGAAGCAGGCGTCGACGATTTCGTTACCAAGCCTTTCGACTATATCAAATTACTGGAAAAGATCAGTCGGTACAAGTCCTCTTAGCTGTGCAGGATTCTAAAAAGTATTTCCCCAATCAAACCCTCACAGTGTTGAGGGTTTTTATATCTTTGCATTCTGTTTTATGAATGGCGGAAATTGGTTTAATTTTCTAAAAATCTGATGGTTATGCAAGACCCCAAAGGCAATGCGGTAAAAAATTTTAAGAGGTATACGGTAACATCTGCCCTTCCCTACGCCAACGGACCTGTACATATTGGTCACCTGGCTGGTGTTTATATTCCTGCCGATATTTATGCTCGTTATCTGCGCTCTGCAGGTAAAGATGTGGTATTCATAGGAGGAAGCGACGAGCACGGGGTACCCATTACCATTAAAGCCCGTAAGGAAAATGTAAGCCCACAGGATGTGGTTGATAAATACCATTACATGATCATGGAATCTTTTCAGAAACTGGGAATTTCCTTTGATGTGTACAGTCGCACCTCGGCTCCCATTCATCATGAAACTGCATCGGCTTTTTTTGAAAAACTTCATAAAACCGGCAAGCTCACAGAAAAGGAGAGCGAGCAGTTTTACGATGAAGAGAACAAGCAATTTCTGGCCGACCGCTACATTACAGGCACATGCCCCCATTGTGGGTATGAAAAAGCCTATGGCGATCAGTGCGAAAGCTGTGGCACTTCGCTCAGCCCCACCGACCTTATCAATCCTCGGTCGGTGCTCAGTGGCAACAAGCCTGTAATGCGAAAAACCACCCACTGGTATCTTCCTCTTCAGGACTATGAGCCCATGTTGCGCGAGTGGATTCTGGAAGGACACAAGCATGACTGGAAAACCAATGTTTACGGGCAATGCAAATCGTGGATCGAGCAAGGGTTGCAACCACGCGCCGTTACCCGCGATCTTGATTGGGGGGTAAAGGTTCCGGTTGAGGGTGCCGAGGGTAAAGTGCTTTATGTATGGTTCGATGCTCCCATTGGTTACATCTCTGCAACTCGCGAATGGAGCGAGAAAACAGGAAAAGACTGGGAACCCTACTGGAAAGACAAGGACTCAAAACTTGTGCACTTTATCGGTAAGGACAATATCGTTTTTCACTGTATCATCTTTCCGGCCATGTTGCACGCCGAAGGGAGTTATATCCTCCCCGAAAATGTTCCTGCCAACGAGTTTCTCAACCTTGAGGGTGATAAAATTTCCACCAGCCGCAACTGGGCGGTTTGGCTGCACGAATACCTGGAAGAGTTTCCAGGGCAACAGGATGTGCTGCGCTATGCACTTTGTGCTGCTGCACCCGAAACCAAAGATAATGACTTCACCTGGAAAGACTTCCAGGCGCGCAACAACAGTGAACTTTTGGCAATTTTCGGCAATTTCGTAAACCGAACCCTTGTACTTACACAGAAATATTTCCAGGGAAAGGTTCCTGCTGCCGGTACACTTACTCCTGCCGATCAGGAGGTACTTGCCCAAATGGAGAGGTTCCCGCAATCCATTGCCTCCAGCCTTGAAAGCTACCGGTTCAGAGAAGCTCTCAATGAGCTGATGAACCTGGCACGCCTTGGTAACAAGTACCTTACCGACAGTGAACCATGGAAAATTTTCAAAGACAATCCACAGCGCGTTCAAACCATACTCAATGTAAGTTTGCAAATCTGTACCAACCTGGCCATCCTTTGCGAACCTTTCCTTCCATTTACTTCGGCTCGCCTGCTGGAAATGCTGAACCTTGAACCTATGAATTGGGCCAGTGCCGGTGGCAATAATATCCAGGCAGATCATCAACTGGGTACCCCCTCGCTTCTTTTTGTAAAAATAGAAGATGAACAGATCCAGTACCAGGTAGATAAACTTGCCAACACCCGAATAGCCAATGAAGCCGAAGAGGGTTGGACACCCCCGGCCATACGTCCTGAGATCAGCTATGATCAGTTTGCAGGAATGGATCTCAGAGTTGCCACCATACTTGCTGCAGAAAAAGTTGCCAAAACCAAAAAACTGCTCAAGCTTACCCTCGATACCGGTCTCGATAAACGAACGGTGGTATCTGGGATTGCAGAGTTCTACAATCCCCAGGAGGTGGTAGGCAAGCAGGTGGTATTGCTGGCCAATCTCAGTCCGCGCGAAATAAAAGGCATCCAGTCGCATGGTATGATCCTTATGGCAACCGATAAGGACGGAAAGCTTACGTTTGTGAAACCCGAAAACGGAGTAACAAACGGCTCTACCATATCATAAGCGATGTTTTTAAGCCTTTGGGCAAGGTATTTTCTTTGTTTGTATAATACTTGCGGTATGGGTGAAAACTAGGGGTTTCTGTAGAAAAAATTTTTTTATCTTTGCCCCGAAATCGTTATTTGGCCTCGTAGTTCAACGGATAGAATGGAAGTTTCCTAAACTTTAGATACAGGTTCGATTCCTGTCGAGGCTACAAAACACTTTCAAACTACACACACCCTAACTCATCAAATGTATTCCGGTGTCACACCCACCAGGAATACATTCATACAAACTACGCTCTTAAAACAAAAAAAACCATGAATAGAAAAGACGAAAGACCCAGTAAGATTTCTTACGAAAGGTACTTAAACGAATTAGGTATTCCTGAGGATCAAAAAAAGTCGAACGATGGCAGTATTCCGGATTATGTGAAATATGGCACCTGGCTTCGGGTAAACGATTCTGAGAAGTTTGAAAAGGATTATCAGAGATGGAAAATGAAAATGAGAGCAGAGCAGAATCTGTAACAATTCTCAATGGGATACAAAAAAAAGCTCCGGATGGCAGTCCGGAGCTTTTTTTGTGGTTTCGAATCCCGGTCAGATTACTCCCAGTTCTTTTCCCACTTTTATAAAAGCTGCAATGGCTTTGTCTAGGTGATGTTTTTCGTGGGCAGCCGAGAGCTGTATGCGTATGCGGGCCTGCTCTTTGGGCACCACAGGGTAATAGAACCCTATCACATAAATACCCTCTTCGAGCATGCGTGAAGCAAATTTCTGTGAAAGGGCTGCATCGTAAAGCATCAGAGCCACAATGGCAGAATCTGAGGGTTTCAGATCGAAACCGGCTGCCGAAATCTTATCTTTAAAGTAAGCTGTGTTTTCCATGAGCTTGTCGCGGTAGCTTGTATCTTTTGAGATGAGTTCAAATACCGCCAGTGATGCACCCACAATGGCAGGGCTCAGGGAGTTGGAAAACAGGTAGGGGCGCGAACGTTGCCTGAGAATATCTATGATCTCTTTGCGGCCGGTGGTAAATCCACCCAACCCTCCGCCAAGGGCTTTGCCCAGTGTGCCGGTTATAATGTCAACTTTGTTGAGCACATTGTGGTATTCGGGGGCGCCACGACCGGTTGTGCCAATGAAACCTGCAGAATGGCATTCATCGGTCATTACAAGGGCATCATACTTTTCTGCCAGCCTGCAAATCTCATCCATACGCGCTATATCACCATCCATGGAGAAAACGCCATCGGTCACAATGATACGGTGGCGTTGTGCCTGTGCTGCCTGCAGCTGCTTTTCAAGATCTTCCATGTCGGCATGAGCAAAACGGTACCTGACCGCCTTGCATAATCTAACACCGTCAATGATAGATGCATGGTTAAGGGCATCTGAAATAATGGCATCCTGCTCATCGAACAAAGGTTCGAAAACACCGCCATTGGCGTCGAAACAAGCAGCATATAAAATGGTGTCTTCGGTGCCAAAGAATTCTGATATCTTTTGCTCAAGTTCCTTGTGAATGTCCTGGGTGCCACAAATAAACCGCACTGATGACAATCCGTATCCATGGCTGGCCAGGGCTTTGTTGGCTCCTTCAATTACTTTGGGGTGATTGCTCAGTCCAAGGTAGTTGTTGGCACAGAAATTCAATACGGTTTCGCCATTATTCAACGTTATCTCAGCCGATTGCGGGCTGGCAATGATGCGCTCGCGCTTGTAAAGACCTGCACTTTCTATCTCCTGCAACTGGGTCTGTAAATGTTCTTTGATTTTTCCGTACATAATTATTCTGGTTTTGACAATTGATTTGGATGATATTTGTATGTTTGAAAGGGTTTTCAGGGCTTGAGCAATGCCTGGTACCGGGCCGGATTTCGAAACAATTGCAGGGCCTGCGCAATTTCCGGATCGTCCTGAAGCGATGCTATAATCCGGCCCCGCTGTTTGAAATAACGCCCCACAATCTCATTTTTCAGGATCTCTTCAATTTCTGGTCTGAAGGTAATCAGGTCAGCATTTTTTGTTTCGTTTACCCTTCTTTTAATCTGCTCAAGATCCTGCGCAATGGCATCGTAATACTTTTCATTGCGGGCAACACGCTTCAGCCGTTGAAGCAGCATCTCGCTTTCGGTTTCGTAGCTGTAATCTCTGCCTTGCAGAAACTGCATAAAGTCAGCGTAGATCTCATCTGTAATACGAAACTGATCTGCCGGCAATATTTGTGGATTGTTGCGATGAAACTGGTTCGCATATTCAAAAATGTGAAACTGAGTTATGAGAGCAATGGAGATGTTGCTGAGGCTCATGGGCTCAACAAAGATGTCTGGTTCAATTCCTCCGCCATCGAACACGGTGCGTCCTCTGGAGGTCTTAAATGCAACCTTGAGCGAATCCGGAATAGCAGCTACGCTACCATCTTCATGGCGTTGGGCATAGTCAATGGCCTGTATGCATCGTCCACTGGGGATGTAGTATTTGGCAACCGTTACCTTAAGTTGAGTGTTGTAGCTCAGGGGGACAATGTTTTGCACCAACCCCTTGCCAAAAGTTCTTTGTCCGATAATTACTCCTCTGTCAAAATCCTGGATGGCTCCTGCAACAATTTCAGAGGCCGATGCACTGCCCCTGTCTACCAGCACAACCAGCGGAATATTCAGGTCTATTGGGTTGTTGAGTGTGCGGTGTGTAGAGGTGCGTTCTGCAATTTTGCCACGGGTACTTACAACCAACCTGTCGCGCTCAACAAACAAATTGGTGATATTTACGGCTTCGTTCAACAGCCCTCCGCCATTGCCCCTGAGGTCAAGAATAATATTTTCGATCTGATGCTCCGAGCGCAATGCATTAAAGGCATCACGAACCTCCCTGCCTGCATTCTGGGTAAAACCACTGAGCTTGATGTAGCCGGTTTTATCGTCAACCAGCCCAAACCATGGGATATTGTCGATTTTAACCACCTGTCGGATCACACTTTTGCTGAGGGTCTGATCATGGCCTCCCCGTTCAATCTCAATGATTATCTCTGTGCCGGGCTGGCCTTTGAGCAGCGTACTCACTTCATCCGGTGTTCTGTTTCGTGCCGACTGGCCATTGATGCTCAGGATTTTGTCGCCAGGCAGCAAGCCGGCTTTGTCGGCCGGAAAGCCCTCATAAGTCTCCGATATAAAAATGTAATCTCCCCTTCGCATAATCAAAGCTCCAATCCCTCCGTATTGGCCGGTGGTCATAAACCGAACATCCTCAATATCCGACTCCGGAATAAAAACGGTGTAAGGATCCAGCGACATAAGCATTTCATCAATTCCGGTTTTGATGAGTTCTGCTGCGTTGATCTCGTCTACATAGTTGATTACAAGCTCACGGAATAGGGTAGCAAAAATGTCCAGGTTCTTGGCGATCTCAAAGTTCTTGCTCACATAGGCTGTAGACAAAACAGAGGTGAGCAACACTACAGCAATGGCTGCTACAGCAAGGGGTTTTCTGAATAGGTTTTTGATTTTTTGCATATCTGCGATTCATTAAAAAGGGGTTGACGAAGGTACAAAACAATTTTATTCATTTTCGGCTGCCAGATCAGGGCACCGGATCATGCCCACTGCCTCCCCAGGGGTGGCAAGAGGCAATTCTTTTCAGGGTTAGCCAGCCTCCTTTGAGTGGGCCATGCTTTCTAATGGCTTCTACTCCATAGTGCGAGCATGTTGGGGTATACCTGCAGGAGGGAGGGAAGTAAGGCGAAATGGCTCCCTGGTAAAACCGTATCATGGAGATAAAGAGCCAGCCCAGTATTTTTTGCAGGCCATTAACTGCTGTTTTGATCAGTGGCATTGGGTTGGATCTGCATTGATTTTTTCCTGTATTCGTTGTAAAGATAAGAGGATTTTCTTTTCCAGTTCTGCAAAGGATAGTTGTGTTTTGCCAGTATAAATAAAGCCTACAATGCACAAAACTTCCTTTGATTGCAGGAACGAATAAAAATCTTGTTTGTTTTGTCTGTAAGCCTCTCTTAACAATCTTTTCAAATAGTTGCGCTGGGTGGCCTTTTTGTGCACTCTGCCCGATACGCCCAGAAGGCACTGGGCCGGCATCGGGAAAAAGGCATTGGAGGGGAGTTTACGGTGGGGGTAGGAGGGGTTTTGCAACCTCCGCGTTGCGTCGCATCCACTCAAACCCTGCCATTGGTGAGGGCTTTGCCCAAAGAAATGATTTTCCAGGTTGAGATCAAGAACCTTCCAGTATACCTTAAGGGGGTAAAGCTGGAACGATTCTCCAGCTTCAAATAGAATCTTCTTCAATGTAAAATTGCACAACCTTTCACTTTTGGAAAGACTGTGCAATTTTGGTTTTTCGCGGGTCATTACTCTTTAATTATTTCCGGGCCTTGAGAAATTGCTCAATGGCCATGGTCATGGAGGGGGCCTCCGGTGTAGGAGCTTTGATCTGAGCAATAAAACCAGCATTCTCTATGGCTGTTATGGTGGCAGCCCCGAATCCTGCAAAAATGGTTTCACCCTGCTGGTAGTCAGGGAAGTTCTTTTGCAGCGATTCAATTCCGATGGGGCTGAAAAACACAATCATCTGATATTGCGAAATGTCTACATCCTGCAGATCATCAGGTACCGTATTGTAAATCGGAGCAGTTACGTGCTCAATCTTATTAGACTTCAGCAATTCGGGGATTTCTTTCGTGTGGTTTACTGCACAGGGAAAAAAATACTTCTCTCCTTTTTGTTTTTTGATCAGTTCGAGCAGTTCTGGAAACTTGCTTTTCCCAAAGAAGATCTTTCGTTTACGATACTGCACGTATTTTTGAAGGTAAAGGGCAATGGCTTCCGAAACACAGAAATACTTCATGGTTTCAGGAATGGTAACCCTGAGCTCCTCGCAAAGACTGAAAAAGTGATCTACCGCATGCCTGCTGTTGAAAATAATGGCGGTGTAATCCAGTATGTTGATGCGGAGTTTCCGGAATTCCTTGTTGTCTACACTCTCAATCTTTATAAGTTTGCGGAAAGTGAGATTAAGGCTGAATTGCCGGGCTAAATCAGCGTAGGGCGACTTTTCGTTTTCCGGTTGTGGCTGCGAAATTAAAACGTTCTTGATTTTCAAGGTTATACTCCTTATTCTTTTTGGTTAAACTGTTTTTGATTCCCGGTTTTTACTCTAAGATTCTGGTTGTTGGTTCCAACCCTGAAGGATCAGGATAATGTAATGTTCTGAACGTATTTAATGATAAATAGCAAGGGTGCCAATTCGATGGCGCAAAGATACAAAATTAAATAATAAGCAGAAAAGCCTGCAGCGTTTAACCCTATAAGGACACCCCTTGCCATCTTGTAAACATTGATCAGCAGTAAAAGAATCCAGGCCACTTGCACAAAAATGGCCGATGGGGTATAAATGTTGGCAATCAGGAAGGGTAAAATGGCCAGACCTGCAATAAGGTTGGCTATTACAATATTGTAGAGGTACGCATGTGTCGGGTTCTGGGTTTGAAAAACCCAGGCCAGGAAATACATCATGAGGATTTTGAAAAGATAAAACCCCAGAATTGCACCTGTTATCAGGGCCAGATACAAAATATCAGGCCTTACTAAAGACATCGCCCAGGGCGAAAAGGCAGCAATGGTTTGGTGAAACAACAACCCCAGGCTAATAAGATAGTTGATGGATAAAAATACACTTACCCAGTTTCTGAAAAAATCGCCTTCCCTTTGCAACTGGTTGTAATACCTGATCTCCCACAAAGCCATGAGTGTTTCTTTGAACCGCACGGGAAAGAAGTAGCGTGCAATAGCAAGCAGTATCAGGCAAATAATTATCAGGCTGGTAAAAGCATCATTGTTTTTGGGTTGGGCTAAAGGTTGGGGTTTTATTTCGGAAGTAAGGGAAAGTAAATGATTGCCAAAAAACTGGCTGGCAGGAAATATCCGCGAAGGTGATGGCTGCGGATGATATAGCAGCGAGTCCCATGCTACAGTGTAAACTTTGCTGGCATCAAACGGGGGTCTGGCAGGTTCTGCCGGAGGGGTTGCCTGAACAGGTACCGGGCCCGGAGCAGGCACAGTGGCTCGCGAAGATGCAGGCACTACACTGGCGGGAGCTGCTTCGGGCATGGTGTCGGGCGGCTGTTGCGCTGCAGGTGGGACCGTATCGGCAGGGTCGACCTGATTGGCTGGCCTGACAACAGGCTGAAGAGTATCGGGGTGAATATCAACATCCCGGAATTCTTGCAGAATCCCTGCAAGCTTATTGCTGTTTGCCCGCGTTGCAATCGGCAAAAGCACCAGGAAAACCACCAAAAGGAGCACCAGGGGAGTTCGTCTCATACGGGGTTGTAGTTGTTTTTGCAAAGGTAAAGGAAATTATAGCCTCTCTGTGCAGATTTACAACTGTTTTTGTGCGGGCAATATACTTTTTTGTTGGGTTGATATGAATTGTTATGCAGTTAACAATTTTTTAATGCCAGTAAAGACGAGATGTTTAAAAAATCAGGGTAACACGCTAGGAGGGATCGTAAATAAATTCTAATTTTGTTGTCCGTTGAAATTCAATAATTTTTAACCTAAAAGTTCATACCCAAACAATGGATTTGCTCACGTCAATCAAGAACAATGCAAAAAAACACGATAAGTGTATCGTATTACCTGAAGGCACAGAAGAGCGCACCCTGAAAGCTGCCGACCAAATCATCGCAGAGGGCCTTGCCCGGATTATTTTGCTGGGAAATAAATCTGAAATCGAAAACCTGGCCGCCAGCTATGGGCTCAAAAATATCTCTTCGGCTACCCTGATCGATCCGGTAGATCATCCCAAAAAAGAATTTTATGCGGATATGCTTTTCGAAATCCGCAAAAACAAAGGTCTCAGCCGTGAGGAAGCCCTGAAGCTGGTAGAGGATCCATTGAACCTGGCTACCTTATTGATCAAAAACGGAGACGCTGACGGTGAGGTGGCCGGTGCTGCCAATGCCACAGGTAGTGTACTGAGGCCCGCCTTTCAAATTGTAAAAACTTTGCCCGGAATAAGTGTAGTATCCGGTGCATTTATCATGATCATGCCCGATAAAAAATGGGGCGAAGATGGCATTCTGGTGTTTGCTGACTGTGCCGTACATCCCGATCCTACAGCAGAAGAGCTTGCACAAATTGCAGTAATGACAGCGCAAACCACCCGCGCCATTGTAGGTGTTGAGCCCAAAGTTGCCATGCTGAGCTTTTCTACCAAGGGTAGCGCCAACCATCCTATGTGCGACAAAGTGATCGAGGCTACCCGAATAGCAAAAGAAATGCAGCCCGACCTGATGATCGACGGTGAATTGCAGGCCGATGCAGCCATTGTTGAAGCCATTGGAAAAAGTAAGGCTCCCGGAAGTGCTATTGCAGGCCAGGCCAATGTGCTTGTATTTCCCAACCTTGAGGTCGGAAACATTGCCTATAAACTGGTGCAGCGTTTGGCTGGTGCAGAAGCTGTGGGCCCTGTTTTGCAGGGTATGGCCGCACCCATCAACGACCTTTCGAGAGGTTGCTCAGTGGATGATATCGTAAATCTTGTTGCCATTACAGTAAACCAGGCTGCAGGAAAATAATCCTCAACCCGATGGTTGTACCTTCCTCACTTAACCCCGGCACTCCGGGCAGGGACAGGATTTTTACAAAACAGGCCGGCCCTGACCATGATCAGGCAAATTTAACCCGATCTTTTATTTAACTTATTAAAACAAATTTCAACAGATGCAACCTGTATGTGCACAAAGGAGCGAAACTGCGCATCAATGTCAGTCATACATGTTCAATTACACCAACAACTTAAATAATTTTTTATCCAGATGAAAATTTTAGTATTAAACTGCGGTAGCTCTTCTATCAAGTATCAATTGATCAACATGGCCAACAATGCCGAACTCCTTGCAAAAGGATTGTTGGAGCGTGTAGGTTTAAAAGACAGTGAATTGAAGCACCAGTCGAAGGGGAAAGACAAGTATTATCTTATCCAGGACATTCCCAACCACGAAGTGGGGATTGACCTTATACTTAAGGTTTTGCTCGATCCTGATTATGGTGTAATTACCAGTGTGAATGAAATTCTTGCAGTTGGACACCGCGTGGCCCACGGAGGTGAGAACTTCAGCGCAAGTGCTTTGATTACTCCTGAGGTTAAAAAGAATATTGAAGATGTAATTGAACTGGCACCCTTGCACAACCCTGCAAACCTTAATGGTATCGTTTCTATGGAGAAACTTATGCCCAATGTGCCCCAGGTTGCTGTTTTTGATACTGCTTTTCATCAAACCATTCCTCAGCATGCCTATATGTATGCGTTGCCCTATGAGTTGTATGAAAACGACAAGATCAGAAGATACGGGTTTCATGGCACCAGCCATAAATATGTATACGAAACGGCTTGCGATGCCTTGTTTATGCGTCGCGACAACGTAAAGGCCATTACCTGCCACCTTGGAAACGGAGCATCTGTTTGTGCCATCAAGAACGGTAAATCGGTAGATACTTCCATGGGTCTTACTCCCGTTGAAGGCCTTATCATGGGTACCCGTACCGGTGACCTCGACCTGGGAGCATTGCTCTATATTATGAAGAAAAAAGGCCTGGATGCCGAAGGTGCCAACAATCTTATCAACAAGAAAAGTGGTATGCTGGGAGTATCTGGTGTTTCTTCCGATATGCGCGATATCGAAACCGCCGCATGGAAAGAAGGAAACAAAAAAGCCGACCTGGCGCTCGAAATGTACTTCTACCGTATTAAAAAGTATATTGGTGCATACGCTGCAGCAATGGGTGGAGTTGATCTGATTATCTTTACCGGTGGTGTGGGTGAAAATGGACCCGAAACCCGTGAAGCCGTTTGCAAAGGACTTGAGTTCCTGGGTGTAGCTTTTGACCCTGAGAAAAACACAGGTTTGCGTGGTAAACTCGATATGATCTCCAAGCATGATTCGAAAGTGAAGGTAATGGTGGTTCCCACCAATGAGGAATTGGTGATTGCACACGATACCCTCCGGATCGTATCTTACAAAGAAGATAAAGAAGAAATTTAAGCGTTTCTTCCTTTTATAGTTAGAAAAGCGGTTGCAGCAGGGCTGTAACCGCTTTTTTGGTAAAACACTGTTGGCTCAGCAGATTGCGTGGATCCTCCGGATTCTTCCTTAATAAACTTTCGGAAATCTATACCCGATCCCCGGCAATTGGTTTTGATCTAACACCCGGGTTTGATCCCTCTCTTGATCCAGTACCTGCCATAAAGAAAAAACGCTGCAGCTTTTCAGCATGCAGCGTTCGTTTTGTTGACGTGGTACCACCCGGAATCGAACCAGGGACACACGGATTTTCAGTCCGTTGCTCTACCAACTGAGCTATGGTACCCCGTTGTTTTGCGATGCAAAGTTAAATAAACATTTTTATTTGACAAGTTGTTTTTGCCTTTTGTGTCTAAAAAAACACCCGCAAAAATCTTACACGCTTATAATCAGGGCGCAAGTATACTGCAGAATGTGAAAAAAATGTCAGATCTTCACCGGCTGATAGCAGAATCAGGTGTTTATGCCCTTATCCGATGCTAAAAAATTAACAGCTCTTAATAGGCTAAACCGGAAATTGGCTCTATCTTTGTCATCCCTGCATTGCCAAACCAACATCACGAACATTGAACCATCTCATTATTGACTCGGGCAATACGCTGGCCAAAGTTGCGATCTTTCGCCATAATGAAATCATTTCGCAAGCTTCGGGTCCTCACAACGACTGGACGTTCCTGTTTCAACTGCTCCATGATCATCCTCCATTACAGGGTATCATGATCTCAGATGTGTCTGATTCTACCCGCCATATTGTTGATACTCTCAGCAAACTGGCTCCCGTTATGTATATGCATGCTGGTATAGGTACTCCACTTACCATTGATTACCAAACTCCGGAAACTCTTGGCTCCGACAGACTTGCTGCAGCGGTGGCGGCCTACACTCTCTTTCCGGGCAAACCCCTGTTGGTTATTCAAATGGGCACTTGTATTACCTATGAATTTGTTAGCGCTGATGCAAAATACCTGGGGGGAGCCATATCACCCGGGCTTGATATGAGATTTAAGGCAATGCATACTTTCACCGCACGTTTGCCGTTAGTTAAAAAAGAAGAAATTGATTTTATAGTTGGAAAAAACACCCACCAGGCCATTTTGTCGGGTGTAATAAACGGTTGCATTGCCGAAATTGATGGTATCATCGATGAGTACCGCAACAGGTATGAGCAACTGCAGGTGGTTGTGGGAGGAGGAGACACATTTTTTTTTGATAAAAAGCTAAAAAATAGGATATTTGCAACCGAAAATTTAGTGCTCAGGGGATTAAACGAAGTATTAAAATTTAACCATGTTGATTTTGAAAAATAGATTAAGAGTGCGAAATGTAAGCCAAGCGGTATTGGCTTTGGTGTTTGTCTGCATCATGTTTCCTTCCCTGGCGCAGGTCCGGATCAACTCCCCTTATTCCATGTTTGGCCCGGGAGAGGTCAAAGGCAACGATTATTTCCGTAATATGTCCATGGGCGGCATATCCCAGGGGTTTCGAAGCAATGTTAGTGTAAACTACCTGAACCCTGCTTCCTACACCGCCATAGATTCTCTCTCTTTTGTTTTTGAAGGGACTGTTTTTTCGCATATTTACCAGCAACAGTACAATAACCAGTCGCAAACGAGCAGTTATTCTGCCATGGGGAATCTTAACTTTGCTTTTCCGGTTACCCCCAGGTTGCGTATGGCTGCAGGATTAATGCCCTATTCGCAGATTGGTTACAAGATCTCCGAATCACAACAACTGGATGGAGTAACCCACTATCTTTACGAAGGTAGCGGGGGCATCAACAAAGTTTACCTGGGAGCTGGGGTGAAGCTTTTCGGCGGCCTCTCGGCCGGAATCAATGCCTCTTACCTCTTTGGAAGGTCAGAAGATCTGCTGGTAGCTTCCTCCGACAGTATTGGCTTTTTCAGAACCTTCTGGAGTTTTTCCGATGATATCGACGGGCTCATGCTCACTTATGGGTTGCAGTGGGAACAAGACCTTGCCAACGACCGTAAGCTTACCCTCGGGGTAAGCTATACCGGAGAAACCTCTCTTCAAATGAGCCGCAACCGGGTAATTTTTCGCGATATGCCCGGTGTATGGGGTGTGGATACCCTGAGCGATGTAAAAGGAGAAGAGGGTAAGATGGTTATCCCTGCCAATATGGGTATGGGTGCCTTTATGAGGTTTAACAACCGTTGGGCCGGAGGTCTGGACTTCAACACCCAGAACTGGAGTCAGTTCAGTACTTATGGACAGCAACATAATCTTAACAATGCCTGGCAGGTAAGGGCAGGGGCAGTGCATAACCCACGGATTCAAACCTATTCCGGGTTTTTGAGTCGCCTTGAATACCGCGCCGGATTTCGCTATGGGCAATCCTTCCTTAATGTCAACGACAATACCTTTTCTGAGTTTGGCATAAGCTTTGGAGTTGCAGTACCTGTAAGAAGATCGCTCTCTGCATTAAACCTTGGCTTTGAATATGCAAACCGTAGTGCTGCCGACAGCAACCTTGTCAGTGAGAATTTTTTCAAGTTTAATATTGGTGTAAATATTTACGAGCGTTGGTTTATGAGGAGAAGATTTTTCTGATCATCGCCGGCTTGCTGGCAACAGTTGCTCTCAATATCCCAATTACAATTGTACGCAAAGACATAACCCATTTTAATCATAACTATCAACTATCGTTAAACAAAAAGCATCTCAGGAACCCTGCAGGTCGTCAGACCTAAATCCTGCCGGATGTGCCGCTTGAGCGGATAAAAAAATTAAAGCACATGAAGACGAAACAATTATTTTCAGCATTTGTCCTGATCGCATTGCTTTTTTCCACAGCAGGTTTTGCCATGGAAAAGAAAAAGCATGCTCTTGATTTAGGCTCCATGGAGTATTTCTCTCTCCACAGCAATGATGCTGCAGAGGCATCTTCTTTTCTTCAGCCCCCCAGCCGTCGCTATGGAGCTACAGACCAGGATAGCCTCCAGTGCCTCCGAGACCTTTCTCTTTATACTGAGTTCTGGAACAATCGAAATTTCAGCCTTGCCTACGACTACTGGAGAGAGGTTTTTAACAATTGCCCCTGTGCTCAGCAAAATACCTTTATCCGTGGCGTACAGCTGGTAAAGATGAAATACAACGAAGAAACCGATCCTCTGCTCCGCGAAAGGTGGGTTGACACCCTTATGCTGGTGTACGATACCCGTATCCAATGCTGGGGTCATACCCAGGCATCCCGCGAAGGTTTGGTGCTGGGCCGCAAAGCCGCAGACCTGTATTCTTTGCGCCCCAACAACATTATGGAGATCTACGAAATCACCAAGCGTTCCATTGAACTGGAGCAAAAGGCGTCACAGGCCGATGTGCTTATCATTCATATGCAATCACTGATCAGACTGGTTGAGGCTGGGCTGAGAAATGTGGAGGATATTCTGCTTACCTATGACCTGATCATGGATATTATTGACTGGAATATCGAAAACAATCAGCAGGATGGTGAGAGGTTTTTTGTGCCTGCAAAGCCCCAGATCGATATGATGTTTGAACCCTATGCTACCTGCGACAACATTATCGCACTGTTCAAACCACGCTTTGATGCAAATCCGGAGAATATTGAACTCCTGGAAAGGATCACTTCCATGCTCAACAAGAGTGGCTGTACAGCTGAAAAACTTTTCTTCGATGCCACCAAGAACTTGCATCGTCTCAGGCCTACTGCCCAGAGTGCATTCCTGATGGGACGTCTCGAAAATCAGAGTCAGAATTTCCGTGAAGCAGTACGTTATTTCGAACAGGCCGTTTCGCTCTATGAGCGCGACAGCGACAAGATCACTGCGCTGATGTTGCTTGCCGATATTACTTTCCGCCAGCTTCGCCAGTTCCCCCAGGCCAGAACCTATGCATTGGAAGCCTCACGTATAGACCCCTCCAACGGAAGATCCTACATTCTCATCGGTGAAATGTATGCTGCCAGCTCCAGCATGTGTGGCGACAACGACCTTACCAGATCTGCCGTTTACTGGGCTGCCGTTGATAAATTTGTACAGGCTCGCAATGTGGACAATGACCCCGTTGTTCAGGAAAGAGCAAACCAGCTGATTAATACTTTCAGCCAGCATTTCCCATCACGCGAAACCACGTTCTTCCATGGTTTGAACGATGGCGATACCTTCAGGGTTGAATGCTGGATCAACGAAACTACCCGTGTGAGGTCAAGATAAGCATGCAATTCGTGCATCCTACATACAAATTCTTAAAAAGCATTGCCGCCATTGCTCTGGTGGCAATGCTTTTTGCTTGCCAGCCCGATCTTAAAACCATCGAAAACATTACCCGGAAAGACAATATGCCCGTGGAGTCGGCAACCGACATCCGTATCCTGTATTCTAGCCATGGTGTGTTGCAAATGATTATGGAAGCACCCCTGATGGACCGTTTCGAAGGTGAAGAACCCTATATGGAACTACCCTCGGGTTTTGTAATGACATTTTTTGACTCCCTGGGGCGCGAAACATCATTCATCTCTGCCAATTATGCCATTCAGTACCAGAAAGATGAGCTCATTGATGCGAGAAACGATGTGGTGGTTCGAAACATGGAAACCGGTGAGCAACTCAATACGGAGCAATTGATCTGGGATCAGAAAAACGAATTGATCTATACCGAGAAGTTTGTTAAGATTACTACTGAGGAGGAGGTGCTTTACGGAGATGGTTTTGAGTCTGATGAACGTTTTACCCAATGGATCATTCGCAATCCGCGGGGAACGTTTTATGTGGATATGGGTCAGCAGGAAGATACACCTGCTTCGTCGCCCACCTCCAATGGGGCTGATACATCAGGCAGAGCTGCCGACCCCAGCCCTTCTTCCCGAGAGTTGCCCGAAGGAATGGCACCTCCCGGCACCAGATAAGTCCTTTGTGCAAACGGACTGATTGTCTGTATGGAAGTTTTCATCTCCCCCTAATTTTTTTTGCTGTAACTTTGTGAAGTAAACATCAATATTGTAAAGTGAATATCTGGACCATTATCATTCTCAGTATTTTATTTTCGGCCTTTTTTTCAGGGATGGAAATAGCATACATTACAGCAAACAAGCTTAAGGTAGAGGTTGATAAAAAGAGTGGAGGTTTGTCGGCACGGATTCTGTCTCATTTTACCCAGTCCGACTCTGGCTTTATCTCGGCCATGCTAGTGGGCAACAACATTGCTCTGGTTATATATGGTATTGCCACCGCTGTAGTGCTGGAAGGATTTTTGCGTTCTGTTATCCCTGTGGCCGTGCAAAATGAATTTACCATCCTGCTTGGCCAAACCCTTATCACATCGCTGATCATCCTGTTTTTTGCAGAGTTTCTGCCCAAGACATTGTTCAGGATCAATGCCAATAGTATCCTTAAGTTCTTCGCAGTACCTGTATACATAATATACTATCTGCTTTACCCGGTTGTTTTTATCACCCTTGGATTGTCGCGCATCATCCTTGAGAAACTATTCAAACTCAAATTGGCCGATACTCCGCGTAGCTTCGACTCGGTAGATATAAATAATTTTCTGCAGGAATTCGGAGACCCAGGAAGTAAGGAGGCTCAGGAAAGTATCGAGATGCAGATTTTCAGAAATGCCATCGAGTTTCCCGAAATCAAGCTGCGCGAAAGCATGATACCCCGCACCGAGATCATTGCGCTGGATGAAAAGGAAAGCCTGGATACCTATCGCAAGAAATTCTCAGAGAAGGGTCTGTCAAAAATTTTAATTTACCGCAAAAATATCGACAACATTGTAGGGTATGTTCATGCTTTTGATTTTTTTAAAAAACCCAAAGAAATCAGCAGCATCATCAGGCCTATAATGCTGGTGCCCGAAACCATGCACGTAAACAAACTGCTGCGCAATTTTATTCAGCAGCGCAAGAGTATCGCCGTAGTGGTGGATGAGTTTGGGGGTACTGCCGGGCTTATAACCATTGAGGATATAATGGAAGAAATATTTGGGGAGATCGATGATGAATATGATACCGACAACCTTGTGGAGAAACAAACGGGCGATGCAGAGTACCTGTTTTCGGCCCGGTTGGAGATTGATTACCTGAATGAAAAATATGGTTTGAATCTGCCCGAGTCTGATGAGTATGAAACCCTGGGAGGGTTAATTATCAATCATCATGAAAGCATTCCGCGCATGAACGAGGAAATACTGATCCGCAACTATCATTGCCGCATTGTGCAGGTAAGTGAGAAACGGATTGAGCAGGTACAGCTGAGAATACTTGAAAGTTAATGACACAGGCGGGGGATACAGCAGCAACTCACAAGATACTTCACCTTAATACATCACATTTTTGTGAGTGAATCATTTTGTTGAAACGAACAATCCCCGGTTTTAAAAATTGTTATACATTTGCAATTCAATTTAAAATAAGTTATTTAGATACAAGAATAAACGAAAATTATGGCTGTTATTGGAAAAATCAGAAGTTATTCCGGACTGCTTATTGCTGTGATCGGTATTGCTTTGGCAGCATTTGTGCTGGGCGACTTTATGGGTTATGGTCCCAGCGGGGCCCAAAACATGGAGGTGGGTCGTGTAGGAAAGTCAAAAATTACCTATCCTGAATTTGAAAACAGGGTTGCCCAGCAAATGGATGTGTGGAGGCAGCAAACCGGAATGCAAAATATTAGTCAGCGCGAAGCCTTTCAAATTCGTCAGCAGGTTTGGAGCCAGATGGTGAGAGAGTTTCTGCTGAGCAGCGAATTTGAAAACCTGGGGCTGGTGATTTCTCCCGACGAACTTACCGATATGGTATATGGGCGCAACCCGCATCCCTCAATAATACAAAGTTTCTCCAATCCTGTTGATGGCTCATTCGACCCCCAGATGGTGATCGAGTTTATTGCCAATCTTCAGTTTGTTGATCCTTCCATGCAAAGGCAGTGGTTTATGCTCGAAGACTTTATCAAGCAGCAGCGCAAAGAGACAAAGTTCCACACCCTCATAAGAAAAGGGTACTATATGCCTACCCTTCTTACCCGCCTGGACTACCAGGATAAGAATGCTACTGCCGATATCCGCATTACCCTGAAGCGTTACAACGAAATGGACGACAGTTTGGTAACTGTGAGCGACCGCGAATTGCGGGCAGCCTACAATGAAAACAAACATCGTTTCCGCACTGAAGCCTCGCGCGATCTGGAGTATGTGGTATTTCCCGTATTCCCCTCTGAGCAGGACCGCGAAATGACCCGCCAGCAGGTGGAACGATTGATGGGCGAATTTAGCACCACCGACGATGCAATTGCTTTTGTAAATGCCAATTCAGACTTCCGTTTTTCACCCCGGTTCTATGCCGCCGGTGAGCTTTCTCCTCAGGTAGAAGAAGCTTTGTTCAATGCAGAACCCGGAGCCGTATTTGGCCCCTTTGAGGAAAACAACGCTTTTATAGCTGCTCGTTTGAAGGAAGTGCAAATGCGTCCTGACTCAATGAAGGCCTCTCATATTCTTATTGCGCACACTGCTTCCATGTCTGCAGGTCCGCAAACTATCCTCAACCGCGCACAAGCCCAGGCCAAAGCCGACAGTTTGCTTGCTGTGGTGAGAAGAGCACCCGGCCGATTTGCAGAAATTGCCAGCCAACTGTCTGACGACCCCTCTGCCATTGGCAACCAGGGCGATCTGGGCTGGTTTCCCGATGGCGCTATGGTGGAGCCTTTCAATGAAGCTGTGGTAAATACCCCTGTCAATGGGTTTACCGTTGCGGAATCTGACTTTGGTTTTCATGTAATTCAGGTTACCGGTAAATCTGCCCTGCGCAGAAAAGTGCAGATTGCACAACTGGCACGTACCATTGAGTACAGCAACCAAACCTATCAGCGGGTATATGGGCAGGCAAGTGCTTTTGCATCGGCTCTGCGTGCCAACCAGGACTTCGACGCCATTGTGGAAGAACAGGGTCTGGCCAAAAGAGTGGTTGATAATGTGCGTGCACTGGACAGCTCCATCCCAGGCATTGAAAACCCAAGAGGTATTATCCAGTGGGCCTTTGGCGAACGTACCCAAAAGGGAAGCCATTCACAGATCTTCGATCTTGACGGACGTTTTGTTATCGCAAGGGTTACACGTGTTAGAGAAGAAGGAATACCCTCTCTCAATGATATTCGCGATGAAATTAAGGCCATTGCCATTCGTGATAAAAAAGCTGAAAAATTCAAAGCCGAATTTGCGGCAGCACAAGGATCATCGGTAGAAGAGAAAGCAAGTGCTCTGGGATTGCAGGTTCGCAATATCGAAGCCATGCGCTTCAATCAAAACAACCTCCAGGGGTTTGGTAACGAACCTGCTGTTGTAGGTGCCGTATTTGCTGTTCAGGCTGGCTCCGCTCCGGTAGCTGTAGCTGGAAATGCAGGAGTGTATCTGGTAGAGGTGATCCGTCGCGAAGAGGCCGTAGAGCCTGCCGACTGGGCGGCGCAGCAGAACCAGCTTAAATCTGCATTCCGCAACCGGGTGCCCAATGAAGCCTTCAGAGCTCTTGAAGAGAGTGCACGAATTGTCGACAACAGACATCGTTTCTTCTAGAACCTGATCATAAAATCTTTGTGAGAAGCCTGCATGAAACCCCTCATGCAGGCTTTTTTTGGTATTTTTGCACGGCACCCATCACTTTGCCCCTTATTGTTCAACCACAAAACTACCACGGTATGCAAATGACACAATCCCATCTGAAGACCTTAATGATAGATACCTCCACCGGGTTTTACAAGATTCTCCGCCATGAGATCGGCCCGTTCTGGGGGCCTGTAGATCTGGGTATCCATCTTGCAAAAAAGTACGACAGCCTCAATCTGGGTACAGGTTTGCTGGCAGGCTCCATTTTTCCGGGGTCCAACAGGCTTATATTTACAGGTTTCAGCCCCTGCTGGCATGGCTTTTACATTTCTTCCATGGGGGGTGCCGGCCTGGTTTTCGACAACCTAGGCCTCAATATGGTATCCATTACCGGTAAAGCGTCTACACCCTCGGTAATCTATCTCAACAGGATACATGGCGAAGAAATAGAAGTTGAGATTGTACCCATCCGTTTAAGAAAGACCTGGGAGGAGGGTAGAAAAGGGGTTTATTCAATGATGCAACATTCTCTGGACATGTTTCGCCATCGATATGAAAATGACCCCAGGGTTTTGGCCACGGGTCCTGCATCATTGTACACCGATTTTGGTGCCATTGCCTCGGCTCCCATTCGCAAAGGCGAAGTTACCTATGTGGATTGCTGGGCTGGCAGGGGTGGATTTGGCACCAAGTTGTTGCAGCAGCATGGCATTGCGGCCATCATTTATGGAGGTACTTATGTAGACGAAGATTTTCGCGATCGCAATGTAGCCGACACATGGTTTCAGGATCGCTACCAGAAAAAGCTCTCTGCCAAGGATATGGAGACTACCACCAAATACAGGTACGATCCCGCCTTTAATACCGGAGGTACCTTTGGGGTAAACTTTGCCTCCATACAGGATTACATCATTGCGTTCAACTACCAATCTATACACTGGAGTGACGAGAAAAGACTGAAGCTGCACAAGGAGTTTATTTTAGATCATTACCTGAAGCAATTCAATGAGGAAACCATCATCCCCAAGCAGCAAAAGACCTGTGGAGAGCCCTGTGCCGCCGTTTGCAAGAAACTCAACAACCACTTTAAAAAAGACTATGAGCCCTACCAGACCATGGGGCCATTGTGCGGAATTTTCGATCAGCGGGCTGCTGAGCTTACCAACCAAAAGGCCGACTCACTGGGCTTTGATGCCATATCGGTGGGAGGAGTGTTGTCGTGGCTCATGGAGTGTGTGGCAGAAGACCTTATAAAGCCCGAAGAGCTTGGGCTTACCGAAAAACCGGTTTTCGAAATGGAGGGGTTCGACCTGGTGGAAGACTCCATGCACAACGCTAACATTGCCATGACCCTGCTGGATGAAATGGCATCGGAAAACAGCCGGATCAATCTCATGGAGGGGGCACGCAAGTATGCAAGAAATCTTGCCCGCAACAAGGGCATCGAGGTGCTCAACAAGTTTGTATACACTGCCTTTGCCCGCCATGGATGGATGGTGCCCAACCAGTACTGGACCCCCGGGGTGCTCAGCCCAATGGGTATCATGGGCAAATACTACAACAACTACAGCAAGGATTTTATAGAACCCCTCGAGCTGGGCCGGCAAAATGCCCAAAGGATGGTAAAGGAACTGATGCTCGACAATACCGGTATTTGCCGTTTTCACCGCGCCTGGGCCGAAGACATCATGCCCGATATCATAGAAAAGCTCTTTGGTCAGAAGGAGAAATTCCTGCGTTCCATTGAGCTTACGGCCAGCCGTATCAACAGCCGCAATGCGTCAGTATTCTGGGAAAGCCGCCGCAATGTGGAGTATGTGCATACCTTTCTGCGAAAAAAAGCAGATGGAGGCGATAAAAGCCCCGCCCTGGCTTCATGGCTGGAGCGGTTTGATGCAGACCCCCACAAGGCAGCCCTGGATTTCTGGTACGAAATACACAAAGGCGTGCACGAATCCCTGAGAGAATTTCCGGCCTGAGGATTTCTGAGTCTGGAGGTTCAACCGCCCCCGGGTGGCAAGTAGCCCGGAATCAGAATGTGCAATTATTGATGTAATTACATAGATGGCAAACCTGAAGAAATCTTCGGGGAGTTGCCCTGAAAAACCCACCCCGGACAAGGGGTGGGTTTTTGTGTTAAATATCATCTGATCAAACGATTAGAATACCTTGCTTAGTGGTGTTGTATGTTTGTGTAGCAGGGTTCACGATTTCTTAAGGTAAGAAATGTGTAAATCGGCGATGATTTTTAAATTTTTTTCATATATTCGTACTCTACCATTACCAAGTAAACAATAGGGCCGATAAAACGGTAAATTCAAAAGAGATACATATACTTTTCTCCGGTTAGATGAAGGGAAAAGGTCTGATATTCAGGCAAACCATTGTTTCACCCAAAAAAAAGGAGGCCACATGAGGAGAGTTTTACACCCACCCTAAGCTACGGTCTGAAGTCATGGAAATTTTGCAAAGGTTCGTTTTGCCGAATGGTTCTTCAATGATTCAGGCAAAAATAGCCTGCCGGATTTCCTGCTTTCCTGGGGCAGTTGCCCGAGGAAGATTCTTCAAAGATTGTATTGCTGATCGCATCACGACTGACTAAAGGGTAAGGCAACCCCAAACCCGCACGATGGGGCAGCATTTCTGAAGAGAATACCAATTACAAACAAAAAACAAAACTTTATGAAAAACAATACTTTAAATAAGGCATTTGCTTTATTTGCAGCTTTAATTCTATTTTTTAATATAGGATGGGCGCAAACCGAGCAGATCCATTATTTTAATTTTAATGATAATGTCCCTGCTTCTGGCAATTGGATACAGCCGATTGATGCGACTGTTGGGACTGGCTCATTGATATATACCTTTGAAAATGCTGTTTCATTTGCAGGAACCACCATTAATGGTAATACTGGAGAAGTTAATGGTGGTAGTTTCGTTCCCACAGGAGGAGCAGAGACCGAAGGTGTGTTTGTAAATAATGGCAAACATTTGCAGCTCAATATTCCTACTACAGGATATGAGAACGTAATTGTCTCTTATGCTACAAGAAGAACATCTACAGGATTCACAGCCCAAACCGTTGAATATACCGTAAATGGATCTTCGTGGAGTGAATTAGATGTTTTTGATATTACTGCAATGGAAAACAACTGGCTTGCAAGCCAGGTATTAACACTTGATTTTTCTGCGATTGAAGCTGTCAATGATAATTCGGATTTCGCCATTCGGATTGTTTTGAATGGGGCTACTAGTGCATCTGGAAATAACCGCTTTGATAACATTTCGGTTGTTGGAGATGTGATTACTGAAGAACCAGAGCCATTTACTACTCTTTTTCAGTTTTCTGCTGCAAACGCCAATCTTCCTACCTGGCTTGGCACAGGAAATAATGAGATTGGATTGGCTGTTGTAGGTAATAATATTTACGCTTCAAGCAGAACAGGCCCTACTGTTCATGGCTTTAACAGACTTGATGGTGTTACTGCAACAGGAAACCTCAATCTTACAGGCATAACAGGTTGGTTAGCTTTTAACTACATTGCAACCAGCGATGATGGCGTTATTTTAGGAGGCAACCTAAAGACTGCCGGAGGAGAGTTTATAATCTATAAGTTGGATCCTGTAAATCCTCCGGTACAGGTTCTGAATTACGTTGCTCCGGCAGGTGAGCGCGTTGGTGACAAGTTTACAGTAATCGGAAGTTTTGAAGACGATTATGTAGTGATTTATGCTGCCGTTGCCAATACAACCAAAATTTATAAATGGACCCTCGATGTCAATGACAAGGATGGATTGCTGTTTGGCGCTCCAGAGGTAATTACAGTTAATCCTCCTCAACCTCCTACAACAGGTCCAATGGTAGCACCTTTGCCGGATGGTAATTTTTACTACACCTCAAACGGCACAAATATTTCCAAGCATTCTGCTAACGGCACATATCTGGGGTCATTGGCTGCTGGTAATACCGCAACCTCGGCTATCAAGTTCATTGGTACAGACAATGGTGACGACTTAATTGCGGCTTATTCCTATGGAGAAGGGCGTGAATACATAAGGTTGATCCGTGTAGTAAACGGTGATCCTGCTCTTGCTGTTGTTGAGTTTGAAACGCCCTCAATGCGCGCAAATGCTAATTTAAATGCCTCGGGTGACGTTATTTTTACACCCAATGCTGATGGTGTAAATGCTGACTTGTATGTGTTGGCTACCAACAATGGATTTGCCGGGTATTCTACACAGGGTCTTAATATTACTTTCCCTGTTTATTTACCCCTTGAAGACCCCACCTACACCGTAACCTTTACCGTTGCCGACGAAGATGGCGTAGTCATTACCGATGCAGTGATTACTTTCGACGGGGTTGAGAGTGCTGCAGGTGTTTATGTGTTTGAAGACCTGGAAGTTGGCGATTATCCCTACACGGTTGCTGCTGAAGGCTTCCTGGATGCCACTGGTACCGTATCGGTAGTGGATCAGGATGTTACCGTTGCTGTGGTGCTTCAGCCTGTTCCTCCCACCTACACCGTTACCTTTGTGGTGGAAGATGAAGAGGGCGATGCCATTGCCAATGCTGTTGTTACACTCAATGGTGTTGCCAACGCAGCCGGAAATTATGTGTTTGCCGATGTACTGGCAGGTACCTATGCCTACACCGTGGTAGCTGATGGTTTTGAAGATGCTGCCGGAAACGTTGTAGTGGTGGACCAGGATGTTACGGTAACTGTTGAAATGGCTGAATTGGCAGCTTTTGTTATCAGTGAGTTTCCATGGCTGGAAAGCTTTGAGGATGACTCTGAAACACGTCCCGAATGGTCGCAAATTCAGGAAGCCGGTGCCGCTAACTGGACCTTTGTTAATGGTGCTGGTGGTGGGGCTATCACTTCAGCCTATCAAGGTACCCGTAACGCAAGATTTGTTTCACAATCAGGCACAAATACTCCCAGAACCAAGCTTGTAACCCCTCTTCTTGATCTCTCTGAAATGGAGGCACCCAGAGTATCCTTCTGGTATGGTCAGGAAGTTTGGTTCGGCGATCAAAACCAAACAAAGGTATTTTACCGTGTAAGTCCGCAGGATGCGTGGGTTGAAATTGCTCATTTTACAGGAAATGTTAGCGCCTGGAGAAATGAGGTTATTCTTCTGCCCGAAGCATCTGCAACTTACCAGTTGGCTTTTGAAGGAATCAATAACTATGGCCGGGCTAACGTACTCGACAATGTATTGGTCGAAGAAAGTCCCAACACTTTTGCCCTTACTTTTGCCGTAGAAGATGAGAATGGTCTCTCTGTAGATGATGCCATTGTATCACTTAACGGTGTAGCCAATGCTGCTGGAGACTATGCCTTCGAGGTAGAGCCTGGCACATACTCCTATGCTGTTGCCAAAACAGGTTATCAGACCACAACAGGTTCTGTAACTGTAGTTGATGAGGCTGTGAACGTTGAGGTAGTTATCAACCAACTGTTCACCATTAGCTTTGTTGTAGAAGATATTGACGAACAGGCAATCGAAGGTGCACAAATTGTGATTACCGATGAAGACCAAAACGTTCTCAATACCCTTTCAACAAATGCTCAAGGCGAGGCTGAAGTAATTCTGATTGCGGGTGATTATTTCTATAGCATAAGCCGCATTGGATTCTCCGCCATTGAGAATATTGCCTTTGCCGTATCTGCTGATGCTGTGATTGAAATAACTCTGTTGGTAGCACCCCCCATTTTCACTATTGCGCCTGAAGCCAAGAATTTTGGACAGGTACTGATTGATGCAGAAAGTGCACCCCAGGTATTTGTGATTACAAATATTGGTGGTGGAATTTTGACTATTACTGATGTTGAGCTGCCTTCTGCAGATGATCAGTTTGCACTTATTGATACTAATGACTATGCTGAAGGTATCGATTTGGAAACGGGAGAAACACTTACTTTTTCCGTTGTTTTTGCTCCAACATCTGAAGGAATTCAAACCGGGACAATTACTGTTTCGTTTAACGATGGTGCAGATAAAACCTTTGATGTATCGGTTGTAGGTGAGGGATTTGATCCTGTAATTGCAGTATTCCCTTATGAGCAAACCTTCGATCCGCAAGGAATGCCCGTAGCATGGTCTGTAGAGGCTAACTCTGGGTCTTCAGTTACTTGGCAGTTTCCAGGGTCTTTTGCTGTTGTAAACAGCGATGCTGCAGGCTCGGGAAATAATGTTCATTCTACTTTGTATTCGCCATTCTTTGATGTTTCAGAACTAGAAAATCCAAGATTCAGGGTAAACCATTTTTACAGGCACCTTGGAGCAGCCGCCTATGGAAGAGTAAAAATTTCCATAGATGAAAGTGAAGAATGGATTACATTGGCAAACTTTACCAGTAACCAGGGTAGTGGAACATTAACAGCACCTGTCTTTGTTAATGTTATAGCTCCTCTTACTGAGATTATGAGCGGGGGTACCACCTTCCAGCTTGCCTTTGAATATAATGATGGAGGCTCGTGGGCCTGGTATTGGCTTGTGAATAATTTTGTGGTTGAGGAAACCCCAAAACATATTGTAAGCTTTAGTGTAGAAGGTGGCAATGGTGCTATTACTGCACAGGTTGACGAAGTAGATATCGTTTCCGGTGATGAAGTTCTTGAAGGAAAGAATGTAATATTTGCAGCTGTACCTGATCTGGGATACAGGGTTCTGCAATGGACTGTTAATGGACAGGTTGTGGCAAATTATACTGCTGAAACTTATGCCCTTAATAATATCACTGAACCGAAAACTGTAACCGTTGAGTTTGAAGAAATCCCCACCTATGAAGTAGTATTCAGCGCCATTGGCGAAGGTGAATTGCTGGCTTCCGTAGAAGGTGAAGATATCAATTCTGGTGACATGATCTTTGAGGGCAGCAATGTGGTGTTTACGGCTGTTCCTGACAATGGCTACAGAGTACTTGAGTGGACCGTGGACGGAGAAGTTGTGGAAGGCTTTAAAGGCCTTACCTGGACTCTTGAAGATCTGATGGATGATGTGGTAGTTACTGTAGAATTCGAGGAAATCCCTCCCTTCTATGCTGTTACTTTCACCGTTACTGATTTCGATCTTGCCCCGCTCGTAGGTGCCAACGTGGTAATTTCAGGTTTGCTGGATGTTGAGCTTGTAACCGATGAGAATGGTGTTGCCAGCGTTGAACTGGAAGATGGAGATTACATGTACGTAGTGTCATTGGAAGGCTATGTGACCGAAACTGACGACTTTGTAGTGGATGGTGCTGAGCTTGACTTTGATCTTATGCTTGAAGATGTTGTAACCACTCCTTATGGTTTGGTTGTTGACGTTGATGGTAAAGATGCATTGTTCCGCTGGAATGTAGGTATGACTGAAGAATTCTTCGAAGGATTTGAAGGAGCCTTCCCACCCGCTGGATGGGCAAAACTTAACCCTGACGGAGGTACTGGTTGGATTGCACTCAATGCAGGTACAACTCCCTTACCCGGATGGCAGGGTGGTGTTGCTACAGCTGCTCCTGATGGTGGAGCCCGAATGGCCTATGCATCATGGATGCAGGGAGGCGCCACCGCCAATGATCAATGGTTGGTTACTCCCCAGCTTATTGTTACATCAGAGTGGGATTTCTCATTCCTGATGCGTTACTGGCCTGATGCATTTGTAGACAATGTAGAAATCAGGATTTCTACAACTGTACAAAATGATCCTGCTGCATTCAATGTTATTGTTGACCAGCTTACCTTCTCCACAGGCAGCTCAACCAACTGGGAGGTTTATTCTTATAACCTTTCTGATTTTGTTGCCATAGGAACCCCTGTTTATGTTGCGATCAGAGAATATGTTCCCGACAATGATGCACAGGGTGCAGCAATTATGCTTGACAATTTCCATTATGGACCTGAGATTGTTAGAACTGCTGCAAAGCCAATGGCCTCTGTAGGTGTTCATAAGCTCACCGAACGTAACGCTGATAACATTTTTGTGCCAGCTCAAAATAAAGCCTTCCTGGGGTACAATGTGTTCCTCAATGGCGATGAAGTTGCATCTAATGTTGCAGGTACTGAGTACCAGTTTACCGATCTGCCTTATGGAACCCATGTTGCAGGTGTACAAGCCGTTTATTCTTCTGGTTTGAGTGAAATCATTACCGCTGAATTTACGATACAACTTCCTGCTCCTGACCCTCTGTCCATGACCACATTCCTTAATAAGACTGGAGCCAATATACCAGCTGAACTTGGAACTGAAAATAATGCAAGAGCCGCAGACCTGTATCAGGATCGCTATGTAATTGTTCCCTCAAGACAAGGATCTGTTAAAGTTTGGGCATGGGATATTCTAAGTCCTCACCTTGATCCTATTGCTTTGAATATGGGTGATGGCCTTATTGAAGGTGGATTGTTTGTTGTGAATTATGTTAACATTGTAGGAAGCAACATATATGTTTCAAACTTGACTCTCAACTCAGGTGTTGCTGATCCGTTTAAAGTATATCGTTGGTCAGGACTTGATGCTGCTCCCGAATTGATTCTCTCCTCCGGTGGAGGTTGGGGCAGATTAGGAGATGCATTTAGTATCATTGGTGATCCTGCCACAAATGGCTCCATAGTAGCTCATATTGGTTCTGGGGGCGAAGGCCAACGCAAATTCAAAAAGTGGAATTTTGTTGATGGAGTTGTCCAAAACCTCACAAATCCTGAAGAGATTGTCATTGCAGGAGATTTCAACATGAACTCATATGGGGTTTTAAACAAAATTCCTGGAGAAGATGATTTGTTCCTTGCAACCGGCAACGGTATGGGCTTTGCAGTTGTAGATCTTAATGGTGCAGTACATGCATATATTTCCACTGCTGCTGTTGTTGGAGCATCCTATGATCCGAGAGTTTTCGAGTATAATGGGAAACGCTACCTGGCATACACTCAAAATGTACCTGCCAATGCAGTTGATGGAGCACGCTATATAATAATAGATATTTCTGTTGGAGACGATGTAGTTGAAGCATTCTCTTATATCACCGACTCTAATGTATTCCAAGGTCGTAAAGTGCATGAGTTTGTTTTTGGAGCAGGAAATTCTTTCCATAGTTCTACCAATAGAACATATATCGGAGAAGATGGCGAAGTAAAAGTTCTTGCCTATGTGCTCGGACGCGGATTTGTACTGGAAACTACTGGAACACTTCCTGCTACCTACGCCCTTACTGTTGAAGCACAACCTGCTGCTGGTGGTACAGTAACCGGGGGTGGTGATTACTTCGAAGGAGCCACAGTTCCTGTAACTGCTACTCCTGCATCTGGATACCAGTTTGTAAACTGGACCGTAGGTGCCACTGAAGTAAGCACAGCTGCAAGTTTCAACTTTACCATGCCCGGAGCGGCTACCACGCTGGTTGCCAACTTCGAAACCATTCCTGTTGTGGATGTAGCTACTCTGGCTGAGTTGAGAACCAAGCCTGCCGATGGCACCCTTTACCGTTATACCGGTAATGCCGTGATCGTTGCACAGGATGGCTTCCGCAACCGTAAATTCCTCCAGGATGCTACTGCTGCTATCCAGATCGATGACCAGCCTGGTGTTATCACTACTCCTTATGACCTCTACGACGAGATCACCAATGTGGTGGGAAGAATAAACATATTCAACAATATGGTTCGCTTCCAGCCCCAGGCAAATACCGATCCTTCTACGCAGAACACTCCGGTAGATCCTACCATCTTTGCCATCGACGAGCTCACCTCTGCCGATCAAGCCAAGTTGATCAAGCTGGTAAATGTTACCTTCCAGAACCTTACCGAAGGTCAGGTGTTTGCCAACGGTACCAACTACGTAATCTCTGACGGTGCTAACCAGATGACCCTCAGAACTGACTTCTGGGATGTTGACTACATTGGAGAAGAAATTCCTGATCATGCGCTGAACATTACCGGTGTAATGATTCAGTTCCAGGATGGCTTCCAGATTGTACCCAGGTTTGCTGCCGACTTCGAAGACTATGTGGAAACCTTTGCGGTTACCTTCAATGTTGATATGACTCCTGCAACAGGATTTGATCCGGCCAGCGATGTGGTTTATATGACAGGTAGTATGTTTGGATGGGCTACTCCCGGAGATCAGCCTGAAAACCAAACCATGACCCGTGTAGATCAAACGATGATCTGGACCAAAACCCTGCAGCTTGAAGCCGGTACTTACCAGTACAAGTACTTTATGAATGCTGGCTGGACCGGTGGCGAATGGGACGGTGCTCCCGACCGCGTTGTGGTTGTAGATGGAGCCATGGTGGTGAATAACGTTTGGAGAGACCTTGTGAATGTTAACAATTTCGATCCTCTCGTGCTCAACCTCTTCCCCAACCCTGCACGCGATATCTTCAACATCCATGCTGAAGCCATGATCCGCAACGTTGTGATTGCTGATCTTACAGGTAAAATCGTTTACAGTGATGTGATCAATGATACCCAAACTCAGATCCGCAACACCTTCGAAGCAGGTATGTATATCGTACGCATTTACACCGATGAAGGAGTATTCGTAAGAAAACTTCAGATTCGCTAGTAATACTCTTATGTGGCTGTAAGTGATTGCAGCAACACTATGCAGAAGCCTCCAACGGGGGCTTCTGCATTTTTATTAAGGGAACAAACCGAAGTTGAATAAGACGAAACTGCGTTTTTTGAATGAGTTAAACTTTGCAGATCGTCCTGGTGGGTCTGTAACTCTCTAAGGGTTTTCACGTAAAAATAAGTGTTGTTTTTCATCAAGAAAATTGCTTATTTTGTCGATGAAATTAAGGGGAAATTCTGTAAGGGTGCAAAAACATAGCATTTGTATGTGAATTTCTTCTGCAGCGTTGTTCTGTTTATCCCAAAAAACTCCTTATAGTATGCAACAACATCAACTTTTCAAAGCCTTGCATTCCCTTACCAAGGGGGCATTGTATGTGATTTTCGTCAGTTCCTTTATGCTTGGGGGCCACCTGCACGCCCTTTCTCAAAATCCTCCTGATGCCAGCCAGGACAAACAATTTCTTACACCACAGAAAGATGGGGGTTCCTTCATATTTGAAAACTTCAATGCGGTTTTCAACGATGAGCTACCGGCCGGCTGGAGCAGTGGTATGCCTCTCTCCTTCCGGGTAAGAGGCTCAGATGGGGTGAATAATAGCAAAAGGCTGGCTCGAAGGTTTTTCAATGGTCAGACCAGTGGTTTCTGGCAAACCCCGGCTGTTGAGCTGGGCAACGATCCGGTTTTCCGGTTTCAATACCGGGTGGTTAATACGGAGGGTTATCCCAATACAGCCACACCGCCCACACGATTTCTTCTGAAGTTTTCCATCTCCACCGATGGGGGAGCAACTTTCACCGTTTTTCATCAGCGTGGACGGACCTCTCCGCACGTAACGCAAACTAACTATGCCCCTATTGAGGTCGGCCTGTCTGCATGGGCAGGAACCCAAGCCATCATCCGCCTTGATGTGGAGTATTTTGGGGGTGCAGAGGTGGATTATTGGGTCGATTTTGATGACATTTCGATTGGAAGTTTTTACGAAGCTCATTTTTCAGTAAACAACGGTACTGACCCCATTGCCAATGCGGTGGTGTCAGTTCCCGGCCAACCCTTCCCAACTTCCCTTACCGATGCTTTGGGGCAGGCTGCGCTGGAGCTGCCCAATGGTGAGTTTTCTTTCCGTATTGCCGCTACCCATTACCTTACCTACAATGCTCCGGTAACTATCAGTGGTTCAGATATATCGGTGCCTGCCGTAACCCTTATCGGCAATTTTCCCGCAACTTTTGTGGTGAGAGATCAAAACATGAACCCGTTGACCGGTGCTGTTATCCAATACAGCGGAACGGCACAATCCTACAACGGGCCGCAGGAGGTATCCGGCACCCTTACCACCAATGGGTCAGGGCAGGCAACGGTGGCTCTGCCCAACGGAACCTACAGCTATACCGCTACTTTTACAGACCATGAGCCCCAAACCGGGTCCTTCTCCATGAACAATGCTGCATTTACTGAAAACATTCAGCTGCAGATCTATCCCATGGTAACCTTCACCATTCTTGGAGAAATGGAGGTTGGGGGAGAGGAGCCTCTGCAGAACGCAAGTGTGGTTATAGATGGCTTTCCGGCTCTGCTTACCAATGCCTCCGGGCAGGCTCAAAGGCGTCTGCCTCCTGCCGATCATACCTATACGGCTACAAAGATTGGCTACGAGCAGGGTGTTGCAAGCTTTAACCTACCCACTTTTGATGATCTTGCGCTTCCTCCCCTGGTACTTTCAAAAGCAGCCACCCACTTTGAGTTTGTAACTCCTGCCGATGGGCAGCTTACTTTCAGGAAGACTCTCGCAGGGCAATCTTCGCCCCAGAAGCTGGTTACTTTTGCCAATGTGGGTTCCGGTGAGCTGGTGATCAGTCCTGAAGATATCACACTGGCAGGTGCCGATGCGCTGGATTTTACCCTGGTAAACCTTGCAGAAACTGTAACCCTTCTTACCGGACAGCAGGCTTCAGTTACACTGCGGTTTACTCCCCAAAGCCCGGGAAGCAAAACAGCCCAGTTGCAAATCGAAGACAACCTTGGCAAAACTTTGCAAGTAGTAGAATTGTCAGGGCTGGCCTATGAGGCAGAAGTACTTCCTTTTGCCGATGACTTTCAATCCGGCGATTTTTCGAACTGGGTGGTCGAAAACGGCACACAAACCAACCAGTGGCATGTGGGTCAACCGGCAGGTGCACCCGGAGTAATGGCTGCTATCGTTTCCAACGATGGGGGCGTCAATAATGCTTATTCCATCAATACTCAGGGGGTAGGGAACTTTACCTCATTTGCCTATTTTTACCAGGATGTGGTATTGCCACCTTTCCAAGAGGGGCAGGTGAAGCTCCAGTTTCAATGGAAAGGAGTGGGACAGACCAATGCCGACAGAATGAGGGTATTTATCATGCCTACTTCAGTCAATCTGGTTGCGGGATCCAATATTCCCGTGGGGCAGGGGGCCGTGCTTTTGGGTAATTTCGACAGTCAGGCCCAATGGCAATCGGCAAGCATCGATATTCCTCCGGGTCAGCACAACGCACAACGTCGCATAGTTTTCCAATGGGTAAATAATAATGATGCGATAGGAGCACAACCCCCCGCTGCGGTTGATCAGATATATATCGGAAGGTTGTACAACCTTCAGCTGGCTTCGCAGCCTTCTGCCGGGGGTGTATTGTCGGGTGCAGGAAGTTACCAGGCCGCTGCGGCTGCAACGCTGCAAGCCACGCCTGAGGCAGGATACTTCTTCCAATCATGGAGTGCCCCTGCAGGGAGCTTTGATGATAGCCAACTCCCCCAGACCATGTTTACAGTGCCAGCCCAGGATGTTACGGCTACAGCCCATTTTGGACTGTTGCCTCCCATTGTGGAAGATCTAACGGTTACCTACACGGGTGTTGCCCAGGGCCTTTCTGCTACAGTTAGCCCAGGCTTCGACCTGGTTTGGTTCGACGCCGAGGCAAATGGCAATGAAGTGGAGCCAGAAGCGGTGCAGGCAGGAGAATATACCTTCTGGGCCATAGCAAGAGACACTGAAGGTTTTGAAAGCCAAAGAGTGCCTGCTGTGCTTACCATTGAACCTGCGCCAATTGGTATTACCGCAGAGGATCAATCCAAAGAATATGGTGAGGAGGATCCGGAGCTGACCTATATCGTCAGCGAAGGCGCTTTGCTGGGCGATGATGCCCTGGCGGGAACGTTGGTACGCGAAACGGGAGAGGATGTGGGCGACTATGCAATACTTCAGGGTACGCTGCACAACCCCAATTATGACATTACTTTCGTGGCAGGTAGTCTTTCCATTGAGCCTGCACACCTTACGGTTACTGCCAACGACAAGATCAAATTCTTTGATGGTGATCCCTTCCCCATTGAGGATTACAGCGTAAGCTATTCAGGGTTTAAATTGGGCGAAACCGAACAGGTGCTCGAGGGTGCTCTTGTGTTCGGTGGTCCGGCCATAGAGGCTACGGAGCCTGGCGAATACCCGATCTTTGTATCCGGGCTCACCAGCGATAATTACCAAATTACATACCTGCAAGGTACGCTAACCATCAGTGAGCTGATGCTGCTTACCCTGGAAGGATTGGTAGCTGAGGATAAAACCTACGACGGAACTGCCGTTGCGGTGTTGAATTTCGACAACGCCCAGCTGGTGGGTGTGGAAGAGGATGATGTTGTTTTCCTCGACTTTGCTAATGTGTCGGCTCACTTTGCCAGTGTAAATGCCGGCGATAACATTCCTGTGGTTTATACAGGTTTGGAGATAGCCGGAGAAGATAGTTTCAAATACCTGCTTTTACTCCCTGATGTTTCTGCATCTATCTTGCCCCGCAACCTGGAGGTTACAGCCGATACCGGACAAAGCAAGATACTGGGACAACCCGATCCTGAGGTGTTTACCTACTCCCTCACCGCAGGCTCATTCGTGGGTGATGATCAGTTTACCGGCGCACTCAGTCGTGAGGCAGGCGAAGAGGTGGGTATTTATCCATTATTGCAGGGAACCTTATGGGCCGGAAGCAATTATTCCATTTCTTTTATTTCGGATGTGTTTACCATTTATGCACTCCTTACCCTTGAGGCAGTGCCTGCCCAGGGCGGTTCTGTGGCGGGTGGAGGCACCTATCTCACCGGCGACCAGGTGACGGTTGAAGCCGTGGCTGCCCAGGGTTATGTGTTCGTAACCTGGAAAGATGATCAGGACAATGACATCAGCAGTGAGGCTGCCTTTACTTACACCATGGCCGGTGTAAATGCAACCTTGTTTGCGCATTTCGCCCCGGTAACCTATACCCTTACCCTTATTGCACAACCCGAAGACGGCGGTGTACTTCAGGGAGCCGGACAATACACCGAAGGCGAACAAGTGGAAGTAGTTGCCATAGCCAATGAAGGTTTTGTTTTTGCGGGCTGGTTTCTGGATGACGCATTGCTGAGCCCTGATGAAGCCTATTCCTTTGCTATGCCAGCCCAGGACTATACCCTCAGAGCAGAATTTGATGCAGAGCCCCCACCTGCTTATACACTCTCCATTACTGTGGAACCCGAAAACGGTGGCACTGTGTCCGGTGAAGGATCCTATGCGGAAGGAGAAACTGTAGAGGTTGCTGCTACTGCCAATGCAGGCTTCCTGTTCAAAGGATGGTACGAAGGTGAAGAGCTGATGAGCAATCAGGCTGTTTATAGCTTCGACATGCCCGCCAGAGACCTTACGCTCAGAGCAGTTTTTGATCCTGAAAATCATGTGCCTGCTACAGAACTGTCTCTGCTTAGGGTTTATCCCAACCCCGCCTCGGATTATCTCAATGTAGTGGCGGAAGGAGTCATCACCCGCTTGGAACTGCTGGATGTTTCCGGACGTGGAATCTTGACCATGGATGGGGGAGGATCCCAAATTCAGATACCTACCGGCCATCTGGAACCTGGGGTGTATTTCCTTCGTGTAACAACAGCAAAAGGATTGCAGGTGAGGAAGATCCAGGTGATACGTTGATTTTTTTGTTAGTATATGATAAGATCAAGGGGTGCCCGCGAGGGTGCCCCTTTTTTAGTTTTATATCCCAGGGTCTGGCTACACCTCAAGGGTTGACAGAGACTGTACGCCGGCGTACATCCTTTGTGCGCCGGCGTACACTTATTTCTGCAGGTTCGGAAGAGAAAGAACCAGAAAAACCTTAAAATGAGCTTAATATTGCATTTGGCATGTGGTTGGATAATGAATGCTTGCCAACGCGAATTGCATAAAGCACAGAAAAACAAACATGTAATGCATGAGCAATGGTTCTAAAGGTTCGAATAGAAAAGAACCAATTGTTTTTTTTACTTAGCTTTGCCAGAAAACTTAACGATCAATATTATGGCGAATATCAACGAAAGAAGTGCATTTATTGAAGAATCCGGACTGTTGTTTGAAGCGATCGGTATGACCCGTATGGCCGGAAGAATCCTGGGCTATCTGATGGTTACCGACAAGGAAATGGTATCTTTTGATGAGCTGACACAGGTGTTGCAAGCCAGCAAAAGCTCCATAAGTACCAATGTGAAATCCTGCATCATAGTTGGCTTTGTAAAGCCTGTGACAACTCCAGGCGATCGCAAAACCTATTATATGCTTTCTCCCGACATTTCCTGGGTAGACCTTTTTGAAAAAAGAACACAACAACTGGTATTGTTCTCCAACCTTCTGCGAAAGGGCATGCAGTTGCGCACCAATTCAAAGGACAAACCCTCACAATGGCTCACCAATGCTCTGGAATTTTATGAATGGATCCTGGAGCATTTCCCCAAAGTACTGGCACAATGGGCCGAATACAAAAAGCAGAACAACCCGAACTAAGAATCATCCTACTATTAACTAAAAAATATCCCACAATGAAAACCTTTCAAAACAAGTTCCTTTTTATTTTGATTCTGTCTCTTTGCGGCATATTCTCAGTGGCCTACGGGCAAGACCCAAGAGACATACTGCAGCGCATGGAAGACAATATGCGTGGTAGCTCATCTTTTATGGAGATGACTATGGAAACGGTTCGTCCGCGATTTACCCGTGAGGTAAGTATGAAATCGTGGAGCCTGGGCGAAGAGTATGCCCTGATCCTTATTACGGCTCCTGCCCGCGACCAGGGTACAGTGTTTCTGAAAAGGGGCAACGAAGTATGGAACTTTGTACCCAACATCGACCGTACTGTAAAGATGCCCCCAAGCATGATGTCGCAGTCATGGATGGGTTCCGATTTCACCAACGATGATCTGGTGAGGGGAAACTCCACCGTTGACGATTTCAGCCATCGCCTGCTGGGCTCAGAAACCATTGACGGTACGGAATGCTACAGGATCGAATCCATTCCACATCCAGAAACCCCTGTGGCATACGACAAGATCATACGCTGGGTAAGCAAAAGCACCTTCCTGCCCGTGAAGGTTGAGAACTTTGATGAACGTGGACAACTGGTCAGTACCATTCATTTCAGAGAGGTGAAAAATCTGGGTGGACGAAACCTGCCCACAGTGATGGAGATGATCCCTCATGACCGGCGTGGGCATAAAACCATCCTTCGCACTCATCAGGCAGATTTTAGAGTCAATCTCAACCCCAATTTCTTTACGCAACAAAACATGAGAAACGTTAGATAGTGTCTGGGCGCCAGAACAATACTCCTTACGGACCTATACAACTCTTGAATACCTTTGGAGGTTAAAGCCTGCCCAACCCCTCTCTACCCAGTCAGTTTTTTAAATTCTTTACCTGAAACGAATATTAATGATTTTGTATGATGAAGACAGTAATTAAAACCAGTAACCTGGAAAAGATTTATAACAGCTCCATTGCCCCTGTGAAGGCAGTAAATGATGTATCTCTTGAATTTACAGAAGGCGAATTTACCGCCATCGTTGGCCCTTCCGGTAGCGGAAAAACCACTTTTCTGAATCTGATTGGCGGGCTCGACAAACCCACCAACGGACAGATATTTATCGATGGCACCGAGATCAGTACGCTCAGAGAAAGCCAGCTTTTCGATTTTCGACTGCATAATATCGGGTTTGTTTTTCAGTCGTATAACCTCATCCCCGTTCTCACTGCAAAGGAGAATGTGTCATTTATCATGCTTTTGCAGAAGCAACCCCGCGAGGTAATGGAAAGGCGTGCCATTGAAATGCTGGAGCAGGTGGGCCTTTCCGATAAGATCAACTCGCGCCCCAACCAGCTTTCGGGAGGGCAGCAACAGCGGGTTGCCGTAGCCAGGGCATTGGCTTCAAAACCCAAATTCGTTCTTGCCGACGAACCCACTGCCAACCTTGATACCGAATCGGCTTTCAACCTGCTCGATATCATGTGGCGCCTCAATCAGGAGGAGAATATCACCCTCATTTTCTCCACCCACGACCAAAGGGTAATAGAAAGGGCCAAGCGGGTCATTACCCTTGTGGATGGCTCTGTAAGCAAAGATGAGAGGTATGACAGAGGATAAAATGCAAACTCAATTTGCACGATTCATTAACTCAAAAATTACTTAGATGGACCTAAATATAACTCTTGCGTGGCGCAACCTTTGGCGAAACCGGAAAAGAACGCTTATAACCATGAGCTCGGTGTTTTTTGCTGTGGTCCTTGCCATCCTGTTTTTCTCCATGGAGCAGGGCTCATACGAGCGCATGATCGAAAACCTTGTAAGATACAGCACCGGCTACATACAGGTGCAGGATGTACTCTACCATGAAGAGCCCTCCATTGACTATGCCATGCTTTACGATGATGAGATAAAGGCATTGCTGGAGCGGCATCAGGCTCAGATTGCGGTGTATGTACCACGCTTGCAAAACTTTGCACTTGTTGCTACTGAAAACTCCACTCGGGGAAGCCTTGTGATGGGCATTGACCCTGATCGCGAAAGGCAACTCAACGATCTTACGGATAATATTGTTGCCGGGTCGTACCTTGCACCCAACGATCAGGGTTTGCTTGTGGGAGAGGGGCTGGCGGCTATCCTTAAGGTGAATGTGGGCGACACGCTGGTGCTGCTGGGGCAGGGCTTCCAGGGTGCAACGGCTGCAGGAAAATTTCCCGTTACAGGTATTGTTGACCTGAAAGTGCCCGAACTCAACAACAATGTGATCTACATGGCATTGCCTGCCGCACAGTGGTTCTATGGGGCAGATGACCGGGTTACCTCTCTGGTGATCATGCCCGAAAACCCCAGGCGAACCCGGCAACTTGCCCAGGCATTGCTGGCAGAGATCGATCGCGAATGGTACAATGTGCTTACATGGGAACAAATGCTGGAGGACCTGCTCACCCTGATGAAGTTTGACCTGATGGGTACCATGGTTATGATGCTTATCCTTTATGTAGTAATCTCTTTCGGACTGTTTGGCACCATTCTGATGATGCTCATTGAACGTCGGAGAGAATTTGGCCTGCTGTTTTCCCTGGGAATGAAACGCAAACAGCTCGCCCTGATATGCTTCATGGAGAGTGTCTTCATTGCCCTGGCGGGTGCATTGCTGGGCATAGCAGGAGCCATACCCATCGTAACATGGTTTCATCATCATCCCATTCGGGTTGGGGGTGGTTTGGCCGCTACCTTTGAAGATTTTGGATTTGAACCGTTGCTTCCTTTTTCTGCCGATCCATCAGTGTTTTATTCGCAAGCCTTGTTGGTGATGTCATTGGCTATTCTGATCGGTCTTTTTCCGGTCTATAAAGTTTTCAGGTTAAAAATTATGGACGTAAAACGTTGACACAATGATAATGATAAAGATCTCATGGCGCAACATCTGGCGCAATCCCCTGCGCAGTTTCACCATGATCATAGCAATAATGGCTGGTTTATGGGGAGGACTCTTTGCCGCTTCACTGGCCGGCGGGCTCATCAGCCAAAGGTTTAAAACCGGGGTCGAACAGGAGTTTTCTCATCTGCAGATCCATCACCCTGAGTTTATTATTGAGCATCATCCTCAGTTTGTTATTGAAGATGCGGAGAAGATTGCCAGGCATCTCAATCAGGACAACCGGGTGCGGGCATTTTCTGCCCGGTCTCTGGTAAACGGTATGCTGGCCTCTGCCAATCTTACCAACGGGGTTAATGTGAGAGGGATTGACCCGGAAATGGAAACAGCCACCACCGGGCTGGGAAGCAATATTGTAGAGGGGGAATATCTTTCGCACGAGCTTCGCAATCCTGTGCTCATCGGTCATGCACTGGCCACCAGAATGAAAGTAGAACCCGGTTCGAGGGTGGTTCTCACCTTTCAGGACCTCAACAATGAACTTGTTTCGGTGGCATGTCGTGTAGCCGGGATCTTTCGTACTGCCAACAGCATGTTTGATGAGCAGAACATCTACATGATGCACCGGGATCTCAATGCATTGCTTGGAAGGGATGAAATCGTAAATGAGATTGCCATTGTGCTGGAAGACCTGGAGCAGGCAGATGCCTTTGCCCAAAACTACCGTGAGCTGTTTCCGCAATATACCACCCGTACCTGGGCAGAGCTCTCTCCCCAAATGGCCTTGTACACCCAAATGGGCATGACCATGTTTATGGTAATTCTGTTTATCATTTTGCTGGCTCTGGCTTTTGGGTTGCTCAACACCATGCTTATGTCGGTTTTTGAGCGGGTCAAAGAACTGGGTATGCTTATGTCTATCGGCATGAGCAAAGGACGTGTTTTTTCGATGATACTCTTCGAAACCATTTTTCTTACCCTTACAGGGGCCTCGCTGGGTATGTTGCTGGGATGGGCTACCACTTCCTGGTTGGGCAACCGCGGCATGAACCTGGCTGTGGTTGGAGGCGACTCCCTCGAAAGTTTTGGCTTTGAAGCCATGATTTATCCTGAACTGGAGCCTTCTTTTTACGCTATACTTACCTTATTGGTAATTTTCACTGCCCTTGCAACCGCTATATATCCTGCCTTGAAAGCGCTCAGGCTGCGACCGGCTGAAGCGGTAAGAGCTGAATAGTTTTCAATCATGCGGGTAAGATGAACCTTGCATGGCTTCAGACCACGATGTCTTTCGGAGATTGTGATATGGATGCAAGGTTTATCTTACCGTAAAAATCAATTTTAAACAAATGAACAGGAGTTTCCCTTTTTTCATCGTTTGTTTCCTGGGGTTGTTTTGCGTATTGTCGGCTCAAGGTCAATCAATTGCCGATCGCATTACCCTGAGGGGCTATATAAAAGAAATGCCTGGCCTCCGGCTGGATAAGGATTTTGGTGATGCCCGGTTCGACAACCTGATCCATAATCGCCTGAATATTCGTGCCGGATTGGCAGATCATATTCATTTGCACCTTGAGGGGCGAAACCGTCTGATGTACAACAGCCTTTTCAAAGACTTCCCGGTTTTTGGCGATTTGCTGGCCCGTGATGACGGATGGATGGATCTTTCGTGGGTATGGCTCAACCAGGATGGCTGGATCGGGCACACTGCCATAGACCGCATGTTTCTGGATATCCGCTACAATCAGTGGCAGTTTCGAGCCGGTCGCCAGAGGATCAACTGGGGGATCACCATGGTGAGCAACCCCAATGATCTTTTCAACACCTATTCTTTTTTTGATATCGATTATCCCGAACGACCCGGTGCAGATGCCCTGCGGGTGCAATACAATACAGGTTTTGCTTCTCGTATTGAGGCAGCCTGGAGCCCGGCACGCGAAGCCCGCCAGAGTGTGGGTGCTTTACTGGTGGCATGGAACCTGAGAGGGTATGATTTCCAGGCGTTGGCCGGATACTACCACCACCGCGCAGCCCTGGGAGGAGGATGGGCCGGAAATATCGGTGGTGCTGGCTTCAAAGGCGAAGCCACATGGTTTTATCATCTTGAAGAACAGTCAGGGGCTGACCGGGGCGACCTGGTTGTTGCCACCGGTGTGGATTATATGTTCGGGAGTGGTACCTTTGCTGTATTGGAGGTGCTTTACAATGGCGGTTATCAACCCATTGATCCTTTAGCCTTGTTTTTGAACCAACCCCTCAGAGCCGACAATATCATGTTTTCGGAGTATGCTATTACCCTTAACCTGCAGCATCCATTCTCTCCTGTTTTCAGTGGAGGATTGGCGCTGATGAGTCTGCCTGACCAGCAAGCCTTTTTTCTATTGCCCTCCCTCTCCCGTTCTCTCCTTACCAACCTCGATATGGAAGGGGTAGCACAGATCTTTGTGGGTGGAAAAGAGAGTATTTTCCGGCAAGCGGGTTCAGCATGGTATCTTTCACTGAAATACACCTTTTGATTTTTAAAAATGCTGCACAATGAAATTCCTGACAACTCCAAAGCTTCTCAGGGTTTGTAACCCCGGAGTCTTCTATATCGCAAAGCGATCTGCAGTTGTGGCGACAGGCTTTTTGCCACGATTACTGTTTTTGTTGTTCTTTGGATTGACAGGGTTTGCGCTTTGGGCCCAGGATATGCCTGCACAGCCTAACCGGCAGCGGGTTGCCGTGGTATTGAGTGGGGGTGGTGCTAAAGGTGTTGCCCACGTAGGAGTGCTTAAGGCCCTGGAGGAATTTGGAATCCCCATCGATTATATTGCCGGCACCTCAATGGGCGCTATTGTAGGAGGGATGTATGCAGCAGGATATTCTCCTGCGGAAATTGAACAGCTCATCACCTCTCCCGAATTTGCCGATGCCTCCATGGGGCGAATCGATAAAATCTACGATTATTACTACTTCCATCCGGATCCTGATCCGGCCTGGCTAAGACTATCGTTTCGTGGAGATCAGAGCCTGAACTATCAAAAGGTGATACGCGAAAACATCCCTACCAATGTGGTATCGCCGGGGGCTATGGATTTTATGTTTATGCAATACCTGGGGCCCGCCTCTGCCGTAGCCCGCAATAATTTCGACAGTTTGTTTGTGCCTTTCCGTTGCATTGCTGCCGACATTACCAACCGGCGCGAACTGGTGCTTCGTGGTGGCTCGCTGGCCGATGCAGTGCGGGGGTCTATGACCTTCCCCCTTTACTTTAAGCCCATAATGATTGATAATATGGTTGTTTTTGACGGGGGGATGTACAATAATTTTCCGGCAGATGTGGTATTGGAAGATTTTCGCCCGGATATCATTATCGGAAGTGTAGTGGCAACCAACCCTGCCCCGCCGGATGTAAACGACATCTTTTCGCAATTGGAAAATATGCTTATGGCAAGCTCCAATTACTATCTGCCCGAAGAGTTTGGCATATTGCTGCAACCGGAGGTGCCCGACCTGGCAGTTACCGATTTTAGCCGCAACCATGAGGTTATTGCTGCAGGTTACAATGAGGTGGTGCGCAATATGCATCGGATTGAAGATCTGGTGCAGGATCACCGATTTCGTCAGGAAGTGCAGTACAATCGCTGGGCCTTCAGGCAACAGTTTCCCGAAAACAAAATTGGAAGGGTAAATATCGTTGCCGCTGACGAAAAAGCGGCCAAATACGCCAGCCTTTTTCTTATTCCCGAAGGAGCTCCCGTTTCATTTGATCAGTTTCATCAGAACTACTTCCGGTTGCTAACCGTTGGCAAATACAGGCATCTGTATCCACGTATGCGGTACAACGAACAGGAAGGATTTTATGAGATCGACCTTGAAGCGGTAAAAAGTAATCCTCTGCGACGCGATTTTGGCGGAAACCTCTCCTCCCGATCCATCAACCAGTTTTTTGGCAGCTTTTCCTGGGAGCGGCTGGGAGAAGTGCCCCTGACCCTGTTTTCTAATGTATACCTGGGCAATTACTACAATAGCTTTAAAGTAGGAGGAAGGCTCGATTTTCTTTCGAAGGTTCCTTTTTATGCTGTGGCAGAAACCACCTTCAGCCGATGGAATTACACCACCGAGAGCGTATACTTTTTTGAGGAGCAAAAACCAGCCTATGTGATACAGAGCGAAACCCTGCACGATATGCGCATAGTATTGCCTGTGGGCTACAAAGCAAGAACCGAGGTGGGTGGTTTTTTCAGCACCAACCGCGACAGGTTTTACAATACTACTTTGTTTACCCGACTGGATACAACAGACATGTCTGAGCTGAAGCCGCGGGGGATATATGCAAAACTGGAGCACAGTACAAGAGATTTCATACAGTATCCTACAACGGGAAGTTTTTTCAGCCTCGGAGCAAGGTACCTGGGGGCAAGAGAGGAGTATAACCCGGGCAGCACGGCATTCTTTAAAAATACAACAACCGGACAGCATGCATGGTGGGAGGCGGAACTCTGGTGGGAGAATTTCTTTCTGGAGGAAAGCCGCTTGCGCTTGGCTTTTGTTACCAATCTGTTCTATTCCAACCGGCCCTTGTTGAATAATTATACTGCATCGCGTGTTATGGCCAGGCAATACAGTCCGTTTCCGCTGGCGGGCACACGCTACCTTGATTCTTACAGAGCCAATCATTATGCAGCTTGTGGGCTAAAGGTGCTGTATAAACTCAACCGCAATGCACACCTTCAGTTAGAAGCCCATGGGTTTCAAGCTTTCCGCCAGATCAGTCAGGGGCCGCATTTCTCCGCCTTTTATCGACATACTGCCATAAGGCCCGCCTGGATGGGGAATGCCGCATTTGTTTACCACACTGCCGCGGGTCCTTTTAGTATCAATGCCAGTTGGTACCATCGCGAAAGCGAACCCTGGTCGTTTATTCTGAATTTCGGATATATCCTCTTCAACCGCAGAACTTTCTAACCACAGGAGTAAAGTTCTTGCAGAGAAAATGCTTCTCAACTTGTTCATTTTCGCACAAAATGTGAACTCTTTTGGACAAAATGGCCCTTTCAATAGTACGGTCATTTTTATAACCATCAGTGAAACAGCAAGATGATCGGCGTGGCATTTGCTTTGCAGGGGGAGGGATAATTGTCCACAATTATAACCCCACAATTTCTTGAGAAATGAATGCAAGAGTACTTACCCTGTTAATGGTAGCCACATTAAGTGTGCTTTTCACATCATGCTACAAAACCGATTATTTCCCTTGTGTTAAAGCCCGCGGAGGGAGTGTTGAAGAGATCCGTATCACGGGTGCTTTTGATGCCATTGATCTGCGTTTGCACGCCAGAGTATTTGTAAGCCTTGGAGAAGAAGCCCAGGTGCGGGTAATGGCGCCTCTGAATATTCTGGATCTTATACAAACCAGTACTTCCGGAAAGACTTTAACAATCGATAATGCACGATGCATAAGCAACCGTGCCGATGAGATCAAAATCTATATCACCACACCCTCCCTGAGCTCTCTGCGTATTGCCGGATCGGGTCATATTGTGGTAGAAGACTTTTTGGAGGCAGAGGTGATGAATGCCGATATTGCCGGATCGGGTAAGATCGTGATGGAAGGTAATTTCCAAAGATTCAACAGCAGCATATCGGGCTCTGGCGATGTAATTGTGAAAGGCTTTGCCCGGCAGGTGTTTGCACAGATCTCCGGGTCGGGTACTATCAATGCTCTTGATATGCACAGCAGCATTGCCGATGTAAGAATCAGCGGCTCCGGTTGTACCAAAGTAGCTGTTGAAGACCAGCTGACCGTTCGTATTGCGGGCAGTGGAAATGTATACTACCTTGGCGATCCCGCTATTCAGGTAAACATTACCGGATCAGGAAAACTTATCAGGTTGTAATCCCTTCGGGGAAAGAAAAAATCAGGCAGGGGCAAACCCATAATTGATTAACTTTGAAGCTTGTTTTTAAAAAGAAATTTTTGCAATGATTCGTTGCAAACTGTGTATCCACCTAAAAAACAAGCAAGATGAGTAAGATTATGATGTTTGCTGCTGCTTTTTTTATGTTCGTTTCGTGCGGGCAAAGCAGCAACGGAAGCACAAATGAAAATGCCGGGATGGCCGCAGAAATTGAGGCTATGCAGGGGCCACGCGTTTTGATCAGCACTCCTTACGGTGATATTACCCTGGAGCTTTACAACGAAACCCCTTTGCACCGCGACAATTTTCTTAAGCTGGCCCGCGAGGGGTTTTACGATGGAACTCTTTTTCACCGGGTTATCAATGCCTTTATGATACAGGGAGGCGATCCTCACTCCAGAGATGCCAGCCCTGGTGAGCAACTGGGAGTTGGCGGCCCCGGATATACCATCCCTGCCGAGTTTGTTGAAAGTTTTTATCATGCCAAAGGTGCTCTTGCCGCCGCAAGGCAGGGCGACCAGGTAAACCCACGCAAAGAATCTTCGGGCTCACAGTTTTATATCGTACAAGGGCGGATCTTCTCCCATGAGGAGCTGGATATGCTTGCCCAGCGCAGAGGTCGCGATTTTACCACCGAACAGAGAAGGGTATATACCACCATTGGGGGTACTCCGCACCTGGATGGAGAATATACCGTTTTCGGCAAAGTGATTGAAGGGATGGAGGTGATCGATAAAATAGCAGTGCGGCAAACCGACCGCTTCAACCGACCTCTTGAAGACATTGCCATTACTGTGCGTGTACTGGATTAATCCATTTTTACTACCCATTGATCTATGATTGAAAAAATTAATGAACTCCTCAGGGAGGTAGAAGTTTTTGATACCCAATCCTGGGATACAGCAGAGGAGTTTCGCATCCGGATGCTTTCGAAGAAAGGTGCCATCAGCCAGTTGTTTCTCGATTTCAAGAACCTGGCCCCTGAAGAGAAGAAGCAGGTAGGCCAGCAACTTAACCAGCTCAAGGAAGCCGCTCTCGAAAAGGTAAACCAGATCAAACAGCGCCTGGAAGAGGAGAAATTGCTCCTGGCGAGCTCGGGGAAATATCCTGACCTTACGCTGCCGGTCGAGTTTAGCTACACTGGAAGCAGACACCCCATCTCTATTGTCCGAAACCAGATCAACCAGATATTCGAACGTATCGGGTTTGTTATTTCCGAGGGCCCTGAGATTGAAAATGACTGGCATAATTTCTCTGCACTCAATTTTGCCGATGAGCATCCGGCCCGCGATATGCAGGACACGTTTTTTGTGGAAAAGAACCCCGATATTGCCCTGCGCACCCACACCTCTTCGGTGCAGGTAAGGGTAATGAACAGCCAGAAACCACCCATCAGAACCATTTCGCCCGGTAGAGTATTTCGCAATGAGGCCATTTCGGCACGTGCACACTGTATCTTTCACCAGGTGGAAGGGCTTTACATCGACAAGGGGGTTTCCTTTGCCGACCTCAAACAGGTGCTCGATCATTTTGCAAGGGAGTTCTTTGGCCCCGATACCCGTATCAGGATGCGCCCGTCGTACTTCCCTTTTACCGAACCCAGTGCAGAGGTAGATGTTTCGTGCCCTTTCTGCAAAGGTAAAGGGTGCAACATCTGCAAAGGAAGCGGTTGGGTAGAGATCATGGGATGCGGTATGGTGGATCCCAATGTGCTCGACAATTGCAATATCGACAGCCGCGAATATTCAGGCTATGCCTTTGGTATGGGCATTGAACGTATTACCATGCTCAAATATATGGTAAACGATTTGCGCTTGTATTTCGAAAACGATCTGCGCTTCTTAAGGCAATTTGCCTCAGCTTACTGATAGTAATATAGCGTCGGTATTGTAATGCTATACCGGCTACAGTAATACGCAAGGGTGGTTTTGCCACCCTTTTTTTTATTTTTTTTCGAAACAGCTGTAACTTTCTTTTTCCTTACCCCGTCATAGCTTCAGAATTTGCAATTAATAACCCTAAATCAAGAGCGATATGCAAAACAAAAATTACAAATCAGTACTGATGGCAGTGTTGGCATTGTTGCTTTTCTCCTTTCAGTCTTGTGGCTTTGATGTAAATGCTGTAAAAGGCGATGGAAATGTAGTGAGCCGTGACACAGAAGTAGGCTTTTTCGATGCCATTGAAGCTTCTGGTATGTTTCGCATCATACTGGAAAAGGGAACGCAACCTGGTGTGCGTGTTACTACCGACGAGAACCTGCATGAATATATTACCGTAAAGGTACAAAACAATACCCTTGAGCTTTCCATGCGGCGCAATCAAACCTACAACCCTACCCGGCTCGAAGTGTTTGTAACCTATACCGATCTGCAACGGATCAACATGTCGGGTGCCACCAGTCTTTCTGCCGACGATCCCATAGAAACCCAGCGGCTCGAGCTTGACCTGAGCGGTGCCGGCGAACTGAAGCTGCTGGTAGCCACACAGGTGTTAAAGACCAGCGTTTCGGGCGCCGGAAGCATCCAGATCGAAGGAAACGCGGCACAACATCATATGCAGTTAAGCGGAGCAGCCTCGGTAAAATGTGCCGACCTTATCACCCGCGAAACAATCATTTCGCTATCAGGGGCGGGTTCGGCTGATGTGTATGCCACCGAAACACTTCATGCTACCCTCTCAGGTGTGGGTTCCATCCGGTATGGTGGAGACCCCGAAAACACCCGGATCAATAAGAGTGGACTGGGTACCATCAGACCCCTGTAATGTATAATATGAACCTTTATTTGAAAACAAGACCATAATTATTCCCTTTGCAACCATGATTACTAACGATTTAAATTTTACCACCATGAAACGAGTTAATTTGAGAAAAATCCATGTTTTATTTGCCCTGCTTATGCTTCCTGCTTTGCTTCTCGGGCAGACCGTAACCCGCACATACGATCTGGATGGCTTTTCCGGCATCAACGCCAGTGCGATAGTAAAAGTTGAATATACCCAGGGCGATGCCTGGAGTGTAGAAATTGAATCTGAAGAGAGCACCTTCGGAAATATTGAGGCCAGGGTAAAAAACGGGGTGCTTGAGCTGAGCCTCAAAGGCAATACCCGCAACCCCAGGGTAATTGCCCGGGTTGTATCGCCTGAGCTTACCAGCATTAAAGCCAGCGGTGCTGCTACCTTTACCTCCCTCAACCAGATCAATACTCCCTCGCTGGATGTAAATTTTTCTGGTGCAACCAGCGGAACACTGATCGTTAATACCGACGATCTGGGCAGCAATGTCTCCGGCGCTTCCAATCTTACCCTTTCGGGTCGTGCCACAAACCATCGCCTTACTGTTAGCGGTGCTGCCCAGGCACGTGCCGGCGAACTGGAGACACAAACTACCATTGCACGGGTTAGCGGTGCTTCTCAGGCTCGCGTGTGGGCCGATGAGTTGCTCGATGCCAATGCAAGTGGTTCTTCAAGAATTTCCTTCGACAACGAGCCTGCTGCCACCCGAATCCGTACATCAGGTATGGGATGGGTAAACGGATCGCAGGCTCATATGGTAACAGAAAGTGCCTCTGGCGACACTACCCGTATCAGGGTAGGTAGCCGCGACCTGATCATAATCGAAGACCAGGATGCCGACAAAGTAAGAGTGGAGCGCAGACGCCGCAAAAGCTTCCAAAACAACTGGTCGGGATTCGAGTTGGGAATCAACGGCTACCTTTCGCCCGACAACAGCTTTACCCTGCAGCCTGAAGCGGAACCCATCGACCTGCGCTACAACAAATCAGTGGTAGTAAATCTGAACCTGTGGCAGCAAAGCTTTCCCCTTGTTTCCAATCAGCTGGGATTGGTTACCGGGTTGGGTATCGGCTGGAACAACTACCGCTTCGATAACCAGACACGCCTGATCCACAACAGCCAGGGAGTGCAGTTTGAAGAAGAAGAGAGAAATATGCGCAAAAACAAACTCACCCTTACCTGGATCAACGTACCCCTTATGCTCGAATTGCAAAACAGCGGCAGAAGGAATTCGCAAAACTTCCACATTGCCGGAGGTATGATCCTGGGTGCCCGTATTGGCACACATGCCAAGTATGTGTACGACAGCAACGGCAAAAAGAGGAAAGAGAAAGACTATAACGACTTCAATGTGCAACCCTTCCGTTTCGATGCCACTGCACGCATTGGCTGGAGCCACATTAACCTGTTTGCCACCTATTCGCTCAACAGCCTTTTCAGAGAGAATAAAGGACCCGAGCTGTACCCCTTCAGTGTAGGTATCCGGGTCGTAAACTGGTAACTCCTTGTATTTCCCCCTTTTCCTGAGCACCCCAAACGGCTGATTGCATTGCAGATCAGCCGTTTGGGTTTTAAGTTCTTAGCTTCCTTTTCCCAGTTCCTGCTGCGGCAGATTACTTCCGGCCAAAGTCGGCAGGGATCTCACCCCAGTTTTCTGTATCCCATTTCAGGATCTTGTTGGGCCATGTGTTTTGTTTTAGCCAGTTCTCTGCCCTTTCGATATACTCAAAAAGCTTCTCATTGACCTCCTCCTGCACGAGGGTAGTCCTGGCTTTTTTGTTGCGTACCCATGCCATGGCTGTAATACTGTCGGTGTATATGGGCAGGGTAATGTTGCGTTGTTTGCACCAGGCCAGAGCATGCACAATGGCCAGAAATTCCCCCACGTTATTGGTGCCTTTGGGCATGGGGCCAATACGAAAGAGAACCTTGTTGTCGCGGGTGTAAACCCCCTGGTATTCCATTTCCAGTGTGGCGGAGCTATAGGCAGCATCAACCGAGATACTCTCAGGCAATGGGCCACCCCCTGCCTGGGGGTTTTTGGGCTTCAGGGGTTTGACATTTTTTCCCACATGCTGGTAATAGTTTTCCTGCAGTGCTTTGCGGGCCTGCACTTCATTTTCAAAAGACTTGTACTTGGCTCCGGCATAGCCCTTGATAGCCCGCTCGCAGTCCTTCCAGCTTTCAAAAATGCCAGACTGATGCCCTTCCCAAACTACATAGTATTTTTTCTTCTTCGACATGCAGTGATCTTTTCGGTAGTTTTTTGCCTTGCTGCCATTAGTTTTCCTGCTCCGGATTTGGCCGGGTACCAAAAGAATCCCACCCCTGCGCACTGATAGGGATGATATTGCCCGAAGTTGAAACCAAATCGGCTTGAGCAGGGTTGGAGGTAATATGGCCAATGATGCTGATATCTTCTACATCCTTTATCTTCTCGTAATCTGCCTGGCTGATGCAGAAGAGCAACTCGTAGTCCTCCCCGCCACTGAGGGCGAATGTAGTGGGGTCGATCCTGAAGTCGTGGGCCACTCCGGCAGTTTGCATATCGATGGGGATCTTCTCTTCATAGATTACTGCACCCACAGCCGAGTTTTTGCAAATATGAAGAACCTCAGAGGCCAGCCCATCAGAAATATCAATCATGGCTGAGGGTACAATGTTAAGTTCCTGCAGCTTTTCCACGATATCTCTTCGGGGTTCTGGTTTCAGCTGCCTCTCCAGAACATATGCAAAGGCATTCAGGTCGGGCTGCATGTTGGGGTTTGCTCTAAAGACCTGTTTCTCGCGTTCGAGAACCAGCAAGCCGGCATAGGCCCCGCCCAGGTTGCCACTTACACAGATCAGATCATTTTCTGCTGCCCCTGAGCGATAGCTGATCCTGTTTTTTTCTACTTTACCCAGGGCAGTAACGGAGATCATCAGTCCTGATGTACTGCTAGTGGTATCGCCCCCCACCAGGTCTACCTTGAATTTTTCGCAGGCCAGGCGCATCCCTTCGTAAATTTCTTCAAGAGCCTCTACCGTATAGCGGCTCGAAACGGCAATACCCACAATAACCTGGGTGGGTTTGCCATTCATTGCATAAATATCAGAGAGGTTCACCGCTATGGATTTGTAGCCCAGATGCTTCAGCGGAGTGTAGATCATATTGAAATGAACCCCTTCTACCAGCAGGTCTTTGGTAAGCAACAGGATATGATCGCCCCCGTCGATGGCGGCAGTGTCGTCGCCCACACCCTTTAGGGTCCCGTTGTTGTAAAGTTGTACTTTTCCGGTTAGCCGGTCTATCAGGCCGAATTCTCCCAGTGAAGAAAGAGGGGTTGTGCTCATGTTGTATTTCTTTATTGTGAAGTTTTTCTGTGTAGAGGGGCTGTTGCTGACCCCTGTAGGGCTATGGCCCTGCAAAACCTATTTGATTATTTTGGATTGGATCAGGATTGACTCCTGGTGAATCAGGTCGAGCAAATCTTTAAGGAACTTTTCACTCAATCCTTTTTCTATGCCTTGCTGAAGACGGCTTTCAATGATGGCATTCCAGCGCTTTACCTGCAGTATGGTCATCTTGCAATCTGCCTTAAGGTGTGCTATTTCATGCACCACCTCCATTCTTTTGGCCAGGATCTTAAGCAACTGATGATCGTATTCATCGATCTTTTTTCGAAGGATCTCCAGCTCGCGGCAGGGGTTCTCTTCGGAGGAAACAGGCACCATCAGGGTTTTAAGCAATGTCTGTAATCCCATTGGTTCGAGTTGCTGGGCCGCATCGGTAAGGGCTTTCTCTGGAAGGTAATGGGATTCGATCATCAGTCCGCTCATGTCGAGCAGCAAAGCCTGCTGTGCCACTTCGTGCAGCAAACTGCGCTTGCCGGCAATGTGGCTGGGATCGCAAATGATCGATAACCCGGGAAACTGGCTTTTAAGCTCTATGGGGATGCTCCATAGGGGCTCGTTGCGAAACCTGCTTTTTTCGTAGGTGTTAAACCCACGGTGGATGGCTGCAATACGGGTAATGCCGCTGAGAACAAACCTTTCAATGACGCCGATCCAGAGAGACAGATCGGGGTTAAGAGGGTTTTTGACCATTATAGGGATGTCGACACCCCTGAGCGATTCCGCCAGCTCCTGGATTGAAAAGGGATTCACACTGGTGCGGGCACCCACCCACAGGATGTCTATGCCTGCTTTCAAACATGCTTCCACATGGCGAGGGGTGGCAACCTCAACGGTAAGAGGAAAACCGTACTTCTGCTTTACTTCCTGCAGCCATGCCAATGCTTTTTCGCCATGGCCTTCAAAGGAATTGGGTCGTGTACGGGGTTTCCATATGCCGCTCCTGAATGCCGATACAAGGCCGGTTGCATGCAGACCAGCCGCAGTGGCAAGCACCTGGTCGCGGCTTTCTGCACTGCATGGGCCGCTGATCAGTAAAGGCTTGTGCTTTACCTCCAGCCAGTTCTCAATGGGTTGGGTCTCTAATTGCCGGGTGGTGGTGTCCATCTGTAGGGCGTTGAATTAAATACAGTTTCTGTTACAACAAATCTGAGGGGCATTTGGTTGCAAAACCTGTATGGGCCTGCAAAGGTAATAACTATTGACAAGGCAAAAAAGCCTTTGCCTGTGGCAGGGTTGTTTCACAGTCAAATATTCCTTACTTTTATCCCCAGCTATTGGCCATACTCCCCGAAAACATGCTCAAAACCATTCAGCCCATACAAGAGAGGCTAGCCCAGTTTAAGAAAGAAGGGAAGCAACTGTTTGTAACCTCTTCCTTTCAATCGCAAAGCCTTGTCTTGCTGCATATTATCAGCCAAACCCACCCCGATATCCCGGTGTATTTCATCAATACCGGATACCACTTCCCCGAAACCATTGTTTATAAAAATAATGTGGCGTCGTTGCTGGGTTTGCAGGTAACAGACCTTCATCCGCTGGTGCCAAAGAATATGCAACGCACTGCCCAGGGCAATCTTTTGTTTACCTTTGACCCCGACTACTGCTGCTACCTCAATAAGGTGCAGCCGGTAGAGAAGCTATTGGAAAGTTTTGACATCTGGATCAATGGAGTACGGGCCGACCAAAGCCAGCAGCGAAATGCTCTGAATGAAATGCAGGCTACAGGATCCAAAGCTCAAAGGTATCATCCGATGCTGCAATGGACTGCCAGCGATATCGATGCCTATATTGAGCATTTCGGTTTGCCCCGACACCCACTTGAAGCCGCTGGCTACGAAAGCATCGGCTGTGAGCCTTGCACAAGACCCGTTGCAGGCAACATGCAGCGTGAGGGACGATGGTTCGGGATGAGAAAAACAGAATGTGGCCTGAATTCGGAAACTCTTTGCTGTAAAAAAGAGTAACAGACCCCAGGAAAAACTTTGCCATTGGCATTCTTAAAGAGAAATGAACAAAGCCAGGAACAGCTGTAGTAAACAGAAAATGAAATGATTTGCCCGATAACAGGCAGCGATATTGTTTGGATCTTCCTGCACTGATATATAAAAAGTACACAACCGGATGAAAGTTTTAATTACCGGCGGAGCCGGCTACATCGGAAATGAATTGGTTTTTGAATTGCTGAAACTGCCCCAGATAGAAAAAGTGGTAGTTTACGACAATCTGAGCCGAAAAAACTACAACCTTTTCCTGGATACCCGCTATGAACCGCACAAGATCCAGTTTGTAAATGGTGAACTGCTCGACTCGCGCAAACTAAGAAAAGAGCTTGAGGGAATAGATGTGGTTTTTCACCTGGCTGCCATTGTTTCTACCCCATATGCCACAGAAAACTCTCACCTGTTCGAACAGGTTAACCACTGGGGAACGGCCGAACTGGTTTATGCCGTTGAAGAGAGTAATGTGAAAAAGTTTGTATACCTGAGCACTACTTCGGTGTATGGGGCATCAGAAAACATTATCGATATCAACACCATTCCCGATCCCAAAACGTTCTACGGCAGCAGCAAGCTGCGCGGCGAAAAACATGTGGAACGGCTGATGGACAAAATGGATACTCATATCATCCGATGTGGCAACGTATATGGCTACAGCCCCAGTGTGAGGTTTGATGCTGTGATCAACAGGTTTATGTTTGAGGTAAATTTCATGGGTCGTATCCAGATCAATGGCAATGGGCAGCAAACACGAGCTTTCATTCATGTTGACAAGGTGGTGAGAGTATTGCGCAATCTGCTCAACAACGATCAACCTGTGCCCTCTGGTACCTATAACCTGGTAGACCAGAACCTGTCAATTTTTGGCATTGCCAATACCATCAAAGAGATCTACCCACATATGGATATGATTTTCGTGAACCAGCACCTTGTTTTACGTGAGATCAAGGTTCAGAAAGATCCTTCCATCGAATCATTACAGAACGTCCCTGAGATCTCCCTGAAAGAAGAACTCATTAACTTTAAAAACAAGTTTTCATTCAGCTCTCATTTCGACTCCTGATGCCTGCCATCAGAATACCCTGCCATTCATAACCCTTACCCGTTATCAATACTTTTCAGATTGCCTACATCAGCATAAAGCGGAAACTGAAACCAGCGTGCGTATTGGATGTGGGGAACAGATTCGATACAAACGGGTTGATAATGGTGCGATCGTAGAACAAGCGCATGGTTACCCGGGCGCTTACCTGGTAATCGGCCGAGAAGTTGATCCCCACACTGTTCTGTCCTGCCGATACTACATCAACATCCTCCACAATCCTGCGCAGCACCGTTTTGTTGTTGCGGAACGACAGGTCAAGACGCATCACCAGGTCGCTCTGGATCCTCTGGGTATTGTTGCCTTGCGCCATGTTGAAAGCCAGATCCTTAAACCGGTAGCCCGTGCCGATGATTACCTCACGGGTTTTAAGATCGGTAACCTGGTTGTTGGAGAGGCTCAGACCGATATTGCGCGAAGTTCTGTATTCCAGGCGGGTCATCAGGCTGTTAACCCATGTTACATCAAAGCTGATCAGGGGGCTGAATTGCTCATTGATGGAGACTTGTCCAATTTCAAACTCAGGAATGAAATTGCCCTGGTTGTCAAAGGCCGAAGGGGATCCGTTTTTCTCCCGGTAAGCCGGGATGCTCCTGTAAGAGTTGATGGTAAAGGTGCTGCGATAACCGTGACCGATAGTAAAAGTAGTAAAGTACTTTCTGAGAGATTCAATTCTCGAAATGCCATCGTAGGTCAGTCTCCAGTTGGGCATGGGGATTTTCAGGAAGGGATTGGTTTTTGAGGTTGCCGGATCCCAGCCCGCATAGGCCGCCATGAAAGAAGAAATGAGCACATCCTGAGAGGTTGCTCCGTACCCCACGGGCCAGCCCAGCGTATCAAGCAGCAATGGGTCGGCATTAAAGTTCTGATCGGCCAGACGCCCTGCCATATCCCTTCGGTAGTTTTTGAAGTTTTCGTAGGCGGCAGAAGTATGATTTTTGTCGGTGCCTTCGAAAGCTGTTCGCATAGAAAGGAATGATATGCTGAAACTTCCGTTTGTCTGAGGGCTGAAGCGGTTGATGTTACCAAATTCATCGAAGAAGCTTCCCTGATCGTTCACCTTGAAAAATTCACTTTGGCTGCGGGCATAGTTGCGCAGTGCAGTAAACTCTATACGCATGTGCGGAATGGGTTCGAATTGCGAACGTGCAGAGATATTCTGAGTAAGGTTGGTGGTGTATGCATTGTTGAACTGCGGATCGCTTGTAATCCAGCCTCCGGTGGCGGCCCTGAATCGGATATCTTCCTGGCTGCCCAGGATAAATCCAAGACCGGGAGCTCCCCAGCCGTCCTGGTCGAAATCCCAGCTCTGGCCCAGGATAGTTGGCGAAGGATTAAACCCGGGCAAGCGGGTACCATTGCTTTCGGTAAAGCTTACAGTGAAATTGCGGAAGCCCATGAGTATACGCAGGAAGCCTTCTGTAACCACTTTAACATAGTTGGGCCCTTCTTCCTCCTGGGGCGGTGCCTGTTGTTGAGGCAACGGCCTTTGTGGCTGGCGCTGCTGCTGGGGGCGCGCCTGCCCCTTTTGGTTGATGGTGCGCAGATATCCTACTTTATTGTAAAGATTTACCAGGTTTCCACTCACATTAAGCCTTTTGGTGTTGGAGTTCTCTATGGTATTGCCCAGCTGCTGCGCTGCCAGGGGAGCTGCCTGCCAGTCGAAATCGGCAGTGTAGCCAGCATTGGCTGTTACCCAGTCGAGCATGGGAAGCTTGTTGATGGGCACGTTGTAGGTGAGGTTGGCCCTGTGGGTATAGAATGTGGTGCGGCCAAAACTACGTACATTGCCCCAGATTTCGTCGCGCACCTCGGGCCAGTTTTCATCGTTGCGGTTGATCCGCCCCGGAGGCTCGTCGATACGGGCATTGTTGGTGGCTCTGAATTCAAGCTTCAGCGCACGGGTAAGGTCGTATCGCACATCATACAAGCGATCCCATGAAAAGGTCTTTACATAGTTGGGCTCCAGAACGATCTGGTAGGCGCTTTTGTCGCGCAGCAAGGTCTCGGCATACCTGCGGTCCATATTGGATCTGAAAGAAACCAAACGGGGCTGATAGTAAAAGTTAAAATCGCGGATGATGCGGAATGCAGGCTTGGAGAACATAGCCACCGATGTGAAGGGGGTAACGGGATTGGGCGAAAGCTGCCAGTTATACCCCAGCCCTCCTCTCCAGTGTTTTTGACGGTCGTATTCGATGTCTATATTACGGGCAAACACTTCGGAATAGGAGTAGGTAAAGTCGAAATTCTCAATGGCATAGAACGGGTTTCTGCCTCCTGGGGTAAGCCTGCTTTTGCCAACATTGGTGAAGTTGAAGTTCTTGCGGCGCACATAGTCCTGCGCCACTCTTTTGATGGAGTCGCGCTGGGCCTCGTTTTCATAGCTCTCCAGGTCGTCGCGGAACAAGATGTCGGGGTTCAGAGGATTGTACTGCGGGTCGGTAAAAGATTCTGAGAAGCTGAAATGGAAGGGAACCCTGAGCCCCGAATTTTCGGGGAAGAATTTACCCAGCTCCAGGTTGGAGGCAATATCGTAAGACCTCACATACTCTTTGCTTCGGTCACTTACTTTTTGTTCAATGCTCCCAAACCCCGGAGTACTTGTAAAACCTGCCACTGTGAGATTACCCAGGTCGGCCAGCTGAGCATTGAGGCGGCCTGTGGCAGCCCAACCTCCCTGGTCTTCAAACTCATACAGCCGGAGCTCATTCACCCAGATCTCGGCACTTTTTGCCAAACCATCATCATTGGGAGTGGCAAAGGTGCGCCTGGGGTTGCGTACCCCCAGCATGATCACTTTTACATTGCTCAGAGTAGGAGTACCCACTACGGTCATTTTGTTGTTGCCATCAAACTCCACGTAGGGTGTGTTGAGTGAAACACCACTTGCCGGATCGCGCATCAGTGTGTTGCGGGTGAGTTTCATCCCGGTGAGTTTCTCCAGCTGGATATCGAATTCGTTATCCTGTGGCCATACCCGCTCGCGGATGGGGCCGGTACCCCAGGGGGTAAGCTTCATGGGAACCTCGTATTCGTAATAGTTGTTGGTAAAGTCTGATCCCAGGCGGATAAATACCGTGAGGTCGTCATCCTGGATGGCTGTTTCATCGCCGAAGGCTTCTGCATGGGCAAACATACGAATGCGGCGATACTGGCGCATGTCCAGATCTGCAGTCTTAAAAACAGCCCTGGAATCGCCATCCTTTAGGTTGGTAACCCGCATTGCCAGCGACTGCTCATTGCGTCGCAGCAATGAAGTTGTGCCCAGATCCTGTTCCCGCTCAATGCCGGGAGGCAGGGTGTAGGGAACCGGCGAACGGGTGCCGTTTTCTTCAATGTTTACAGTAAATACCTCAAAGGATGTATCCGTATTGTCTACGGGCACATATTCTCCATCGGAGGTAAGAGATCTTTCGAAGGTTCTCCAGTTGCCCCTTACCAGATCGAAGGTGGCAAAACGCAAAACTACAGGTTCCTCAAAATCGCGCATAAACAAACGCATGAACCGGATAGATCTGAAGTCCTGGATGCCATTTACCGATTGACGGTTGGGGTCGCGCAGCGGAATCTTAAACTGGTACCATTTTACCACGTCAATATCTCCATTGCGCAAGGTTACACGTGCTTCTACAATATCGGTAATGTAGTTTTGGCCCACCACCATATCTTCGGGGCGCAGGCTAACCCTGTATTGCCAGTATCTTTCTGTTTCGTTGAGGGTTCCGTCGCCATTGATATCTTCGGTATTGGGTATGTCGGTAGCCTGGGTGGGATAGGGTTCGGGCGACATGGAGGAGGTAGGGCTGTTTCCCTCTACCCCATTGAAGCGTTTGTATCGCTCCAGTATACTAACCTGGTTTTGATCCAGCTGAGATCCTCGGAAATACTGGAAGTCGTCGGCAGCAGGGTCTTCCAGAGCCTGCTGGTATGCAAGAGAACTCTCGCCGAAAGCATTGCGGATGGCGGTGAGGAAATCCTGGTAGGCAGTAAAAGTAACCTCATCTTCACTGCTCAGACCATTGAGTCCCAGATCCTGAAACTGGCGGGCGGTGGGAGAGTTGTCGAAGAAGTCTGTAACTGCCTGCACATTGGGCACCCGGCCCCAAAGGGTGGTGTCCACATTTACCACCTCTGCCGAGGTAGGTAAGCCGTGCTCAAAGCTTTTGCGGCCATCACGCAACACATCTTCCGATACATCGCCCAGGTTGAAATACAGGTCGCCACCCCGGTGGGTGTCGGCATTGTAAATAAAAGGGTCTAACAGCCAGAACTCAATGTATTCAATATTGGAATTTTCAAAATCGGTATTTCGAATGGCCCGCATGATGCCGCCCCATCTTGTTTCGGGGTCTATGAGTGAACCATCGGCAGCAATACCCCGGCTGTAGGAAGATCCTCCCGGTCGATCAAGGTTGTACATGCCCCGTTCGCTGGGGTAGAATGCCAGGTTGAGCACCTGGATGGAAGCCGGTATTCCCGAAGGATTGTCTTTGTTGGGCCAGATTTCGTTTTCCCTTACCTCGCGCACATAGTGGTTGGAAAGCTGGTTTACATCACTACGGATGTGGGAAGGGGTGATGCTTGTATTGTCCCAGAACAAACGGTCTATTTGGTACCATGCAAGGCGGGCATTGTTGTAGCGGAAAGCCAGGCCGGTTCCGGGAAGAGCCTCCGGAAACAGGTTGGGCTGATGCTGGGGGGTACTGGCCATGTGCCAGTTGAAAATATTCTTGAGGTCGATGGTGGATTTGCTGCCTTCAAAGTCGTCGATGTAAGCTGTTCCTGATCTGCCAATCAGGCGTGAGTGCCCGGGTATTAAATTGGCAAACTCCCCGGTAAAGGTTAGCCTGGAGCGTGCCGTAGTGGAATAGAAGGGCAATTTGTCGAGCATACGTGTCAGAAAGAGCGACTCGGTCTGGTAGGTAGCATTCATCCCCCATATGGTGTTGGCTATGGGTTCATCACCGTAATTCACTTTCTGGGTTAGGGGGCGTTCAGACAGACGCATGATGGTGGCCCCCACGTTGAGATTCTGGTTTACCCGGTGATCAATATGGGTACCCATAAGTGTTTTGGTCTGGATGTTGAAAAGGCTTGAGCTTTCCAGAGAAATACGGATAGGTGCACCAGAGTTCAGGTAGGCCTCGTTGATAATCCGTACTCGCCCCAGAGTGTAGTCTACCGTATAGTCCTGGTTTTCCACAAGCTGCTGGCCACCGGCAGTTACAACCACCGAGCCGGGCGGAATGTTGATGGCGTTGAGGGGGATTTCGGAACCAGAGGCAGATTTATAGCGTCCCTCCATGATGAAACGGTTCCTCTCCGGAAACTGCTGAGCCCTGAATTTAGGGGTAGTGTAAAGGGAATCGAAAGCATATTTATCTCCCAGCTCAGGGTCTACGAGCATTTTGCGCAGGTGCGAGCCAAAGGGTTCAACAACAGGAAAATAGATGCGTCCGTTGGACGACTGAATGGTACCTCCCTGGGTGGCTGCCTGATCGATAAAGTCGAATACTCCATCGGGGTAGGGGTCTTGCTGGGTGTTGAGGCGGTCCAGGCCCATCACCCTGATCAGAGGAACTCCTTCTACGGGGCCTTCATTGAAAAAGCCAATGGGTACGCCCAATTCCTGGTCTTCGTAAAGGATGTTCAGCCTGAAGTCTTCACGGTTGATCTGGAAAGCACCCATGCTGTAAACGTTTTTCATCATCAGGTCCCAGGTGGGGTGATTGGTGTTTACCGAGGTGCTCTTGAGCAATTTCACAATCAGGGCATTGGGGGCATCCAGCTCATTGGCAAACTCCCCCACCTTGTAGGTAGTGGTATCGCCGATAAGGGTATACTCGTAAGCCACTGCCAGCACATGGTCGGGGCTGACTGCCTGGTTGAGGGAGATAAAGCCCAGACGCGAGTTGTAGGTGAATTCGTTGGGTTGCAGCAAACGGGCATTTTCGATGTTTATAAAATCTCTTCCCGACGAAAAACCCTCCTGGCTGAGGTAGGTGTTTACCTGTGAGATGGACCGTACGGCCGGAACATTGAAGTAGTTTGCCAGATTGTTGGCAGCGTTGGTGGGGAAAGGTACCGGAGTGCCTCCCAGAAAGGGGAGGTAGGGTGATGATTCTCCCAGGTCGGCAAAAGCCACAATGTTTCTGTTTTGCTGGGTTGCCGCACCAATATTGGTAATCCAGACCTCAATCTTGTTGATGATAACATTGGATTGGATCACCGGGAGATTCTCCAGGGCCTGGTCGTAAGTGTCGCGGTGGAAATGTGCCAGGAAGAAATGCCGGTTTTCTTCATAGTCGTCGGCTTTGAACTCAAACTCTGTGGTTTGGGCTCCCCCTTGCACCATGATGGACTTTGATTCGGTGCGTTGCTGTGAGAAAACGCTGGTTACGGTGGTGTTTCCGAACCGAAGCATGGTTTTAAAACCAAACAGCCCCTGGTTACCCGATATGAGGGTTCCGGGGAGCGGAAGGGTAACATCGCCTGCCTCTATCAATTGCAATATCTCATCTTCATTGCCACGGTATTCCAGCTTCATCTTGTTTTCGAAGTCGAAGCTTGCCTCGGTGTTGTAACTGCTCTGGATTTCAATTTTCTCACCGATCTTGGCCTGCACGGAGAGTTGAATTTTCTGCTGGAAGTCGAAATTGGTGGTTTGCCTTCTGCGTTCGTCCAGGCGGGGGTCTTCACGGCGATTGGAGAGCACGCCAAAGATCAGTTCTGCCGATCCGGTGGGTCTGATGTCGATGGTGCTCCCTCCGAAAATCCGGTCAAACACTTCTCCTCCCACATAAATGGATGGGATTACACCGTCCTGACGCTGGAAAGCCTGGGGCCTGGCTTTTTCCATCCAATAGTGCCGCATGGCACGGTCCATATCGTAGTCCAGGAAATCCTCAAACGAAATATAAACCGGCCTTCCGATAACCCGGTCGCCCATTTTGCGCACTTTGTAATAGCGCCCGGTTAGAGGGTCGTAGTGGATCTCGGTGGTAATGGTGCCCGGTTCGCCCTGGGTAAAAGGGGTGGAAGGCGGATCTTCAAACATAAAATCAGATGTCTGCGCCGGGCTTTGTGGTAGGGGGGGTGACACCGGTAGGTCGGTAGTGTCTGCTAAAAGCGCAGGCGCGTAAAAACTGTCTGAAAAATGCACATCAGAAAATCCTGTGGTACCTGAGCCAGGAAAGGCAAACACAACGGACAAAAACAAAAGCGGCCTGTATTTTTTTGCGGAAAATAGGACTTGTAACACCAAGGTCTGATTTTAAGGTTGTAAGGCAAAAATTATGCGTATTTCAAAGCTTCTTTGATGAGTTGCTCCACGCTCATGGTTTGTGCACCACTCTTTTTAAGTATCTGGGCAATGGTTTTTTGTGCTGTTGCTTTATTGTAGCCCAGCATCACTAATGCAGATAACGCTTCCTGGCGTGTAGTATTGTCTGTACCTCCTAAAATTTCTACTGTCTGTATACCCTCCTTCTGGAGTTTGTCCTTCAGGTCCAGAACAATTCTCTGGGCCGATTTGGCTCCAATACCTTTGATGGATTGCAATACCCCTACATTATTGTTTACAATGGCCTGGCTGATCTCATCGGGCGACATGGACGAAAGGATCATCCGTGCGGTATTGGGGCCAACACCGCTTACCGAGATCAGGTGCCTGAAAAGGGTGCGCTCTTCGGTACCGGCAAATCCAAAAAGGATCTGGGCATCTTCACGTACAATAAGTTCGGTATGCAGCAAAACAGTGCCGGTATGGGGCAGCTGGGCGAAGGTGTGAAGAGAGATCTGCAGCAGATACCCCATCCCGTGGCAATCAACCACCACATAGGAAGGTGTTTTTTCTGCCAGCTCCCCTTTAACATAAGCAATCATAGGCCGGTATTTTTGTTCAACCGGCAAATTTACTAAATAAATCTACTCCAATGGCGGACAAAGGGGTTCAGAGCTGGCCCAGTTTTACCCTTCGGATGGCCGTTTCCAGCGATTCCTGCAAAATATGCTGGGGTGGCTCGGCAATGAGCTGGTTTTGCTGCAAGGTCTGGCTGATTTTGTGGGAGTGCATAATATCGGCATATGCCTGATCGTAAGCCTCCTGCCAGGTAATCGTTTTCCGTGCCACTCCATCCTTGATGGCCTGCATTGCCACATCTGCGGCTTCGTGTGGAAACACTTCCGTTTCATTCATGTTGGCAATGATGTTGTCCACATGAATGCCTCTTTTTTCGGAAAAAGTTGCAATGGACCGTGCAGCAGCAATGGCCATTTCATCGGTAATCTTGCGGGCTTTTACCAGCAAAGCCCCCTTGAGAATGCCTGGAAACCCCACCGAGTTGTTTACCTGGTTGGGGAAGTCGCCCCGGCCGGTTGCCACAATGTAGGCCCCTGCTTCTTTAGCCGAGTGGGGGTAGATCTCGGGTACAGGATTGGCGCACACAAAAACGATGGGCTTTTCTGCCATGGCAGCGATCCATTCTTTCTTCACCACGTCGGGGCCAGGGGAAGAGAGAGAAAGCAATACATCGGCTCCCTTAATAGCCTCTTCCATGGTGTCAATCTGTTGGGGGTTGGTGGTTTGGCAGAGCTCCCATTTGCGGTAAAAACGGGGATCGTCGGCAATGTCTTTTCTCCCTTTGTGCAGGGCACCTTTGGAATCGAACATAATGGAACGTGCCGGGTCGGCACCTGCCAGGTTCACGATACGGGCTATGGAGGTATTGGATGCTCCGGCTCCAAGGTATACAATCTTAACCTGGTCAATCTTTTTACCTGTAATTTTCAATGCATTGATCAGACCGGCCAGTGTTACACAGGCTGTTCCCTGTGCATCGTCGTGCCAAACCGGTATTTCGCATTCTTCACGAAGCACATCCAGCACGCGGTAGCAATTGGGCTGGGAGATGTCTTCCAGGTTTATGGCTCCAAAGCTGGGTTGTACCATTTTTACGAAGTCGATGATCTTTTCTGCATCATGTTCACCTTTTGCATTACGGCTGTCGATGCAAAGTGCCACGGCATCAATACCTCCCAGGTATTTCATCAGGAAGGCTTTCCCTTCCATCACCCCCAGGCCGCCGGGAGGGGTGCAATTGCCATCGCCCAGCACACGCGTGGAGTCGCTTACTACAGCAACCAGATTGCCACGGTTGGAAAGCTCCCACGATAAATCGTTGTCGTCGCGGATGCTGGTACTGATCCTTGATACCCCGGGGGTGTACCAGGCATTGAACCAGTTAAAGCCATAAATGGGGGCTTTGGGAAGGGTTTGCATCTTACCCTGGTAAAACTGATGCATCTTCAATGCAAAAACTTTGTAAAACAGCGTTTTGGCACATGCCTTCTCGTAGGGGGTAAAGTTTTCGGGAAAGCAATTCTCGAAATTATCGAGAGATAAGTTCAGACAGCTCATGGTTCTGGGTTTTTGGTTGGGTCCCTTGTTTTTTGCCTCTTTCCGGGTGATTGTTGCACCCCTGACAGATGGGTGCAAAGTGTGTGTTTTGTAGGGGGAAAGATGGGTTTTGTCGTGTAAAGATAGCAAAAAAGCAATGAGGTTGACGGAAAACGATCGTGCCTGATCACTTTTCTGTCAACCTCATCCCAGCCCAACTCAATGGGTGCAATCTTAATTCATCTGTATGATCTGATAAAGATCTCCCAATCTCGGGGTAAGAATGATTTCTGTACGCCGGTTTTTGCGGCGGGCTTCGGGAGTTCTGGCCGGGTCGATGGGCATGTATTCGCCTCTTCCGGCAGCCGTTAGCCTAATGGGGTCGATCTGTCCGTTCTGCAATAGTATCCTTACAATGGCGGTGGCTCTCAATACACTCAAATCCCAGTTGTCGCGTATTGCGCTGCCTGGCCTGAGGGGTACATCATCGGTATGGCCTTCGATGAGTACATTGATGTCAGGATTTCTTTCCAGAACCTTGGCCAGTTCCCGCAATGCGCTAACACCCCGCTGATCTACGGTAGTGCTTCCGCTGGCAAAAAGCAGGCTTTCTTCCAGCGACACATATACTTTTCCGTCCTTCATGTGTACGGTAAGTCCCTGGCCTTCAAATCCAAGCAAAGCATTGGAAACGGTTCGACGCAGCGCCTGTACGATGGAGTCCTGCCGTGCCAGGTATCTTTCCAGTTCATTCACCCTTTGTTCTTTTAAACTCAACTCCTGGGCAGATGCCTGCAGCCTGGCGTTGAGCTCAGTGAGGCTTGCCTCTTTGGCTTCCATCTCTGCCGTGGCGCGCCTCAGCTCATCCTCGCGCTTTTGCAGATCTTCCTGGGTTTCCTGAAGACGAGCCAGTATCTGGTTGGTCTCAAGTTCTTTGCCCTCCAGAAGTTTGCTGTTCTGATCGAGGAGAATTTCGTAAGTCTGCAAAAGACGATCGTAGTTGGTTTCCAGTCTGCGCTTGATAAGGCCAATGTTGGTAGTATCTCTGCGGAGCTGTTCGGTTTGTTCGAGAAGCCTGTCGCGCAAACTTATTAGCTCGTTGTTTTGTGTGAGTAGTCCCTCATTTTCTCTGCGCAGTTCCACGTTCTGGTCTTCGCAGCGCTGGCGCCTCTCCAGCAGATCTTCATACTTCCTGGCGGGCACACAACTGCCAAGCCAGCCAATGGCAAGGATCATTACCAGGATTTGAGCTGTTCTTTTCGTCATTTTCGTAGTTGTTTTTAAGTGGTTTGATAGCATGTCTCGTTCATGACCCCAACACCCCTGCCAGTGGTTTTGTTGTATACTATTGAAGGTTTTCAATGATTGACCACCAGGGGAAATGGATTCTTCTTACAAAAGTAAACAAAGCTTTGAGATTGAGAAACGCTGCCCCGATGCGGAGCTGATGCACAACGGGGCTTTATTGTTGCTTATTGCAGGGAAAAGAAAAAAATGTCAGCCCATGAATCTTACAAAAACAACAAATGAAACCACTATATAAACCAAAGTTGCCAACCCACCTATGATGGCATGGATAGCGGGTTCATTATCAAACTTTTGGAGTATGCCTTTGTATCGCTTTGGAGCTACAAAAACCCTGAACCAGAGAATAAACCAAAGAACAGCCAGGAGCATGAACGGATATTTGTTGGGCAAAACGGCAATTCCGGTCCAACTCACAATTGTGAAAACATTTAGAGCTGTTACGAAAGAAAAGAAGAAAACAGCCCTGCTGTGGTAAAATGAATTTTTTAAACTCATCATTTTAAGGAGCTTCAGTATCCGGTAGTACAGATAATCCAGTGCTATCATAAGAAGTCGGTTGATGTTTTATGGCTTGTTTTCGTTGCGTTCGGCAGAGGCTGGCCTGGTGGTTTAAAAGCACAAACAATGCGTTGTGTGGCAAATATATGCATTCTTCGGGTTTCTTGGTTGGATGGTCTGAGTTTTGAGGGAAGGAGAGGTGGTGGAGATTAATGAACCGGTTAACAAACCATGAAAATGTAACACCCTAAAAAACCAAAGCCCATAAGACTGTAAGTCCTGGGCTTTGGCTTTTTAGCGGATCTTTGTGTTGGATCAAATAATCCTTAGGCTGTAGGTTGTTTGGGTAATCGCTACTTCACCATAATCTTTCCACTCACACTGTTCTGATTTGAGAAGATGTTGTAGAAGTACATACCCTGGGGCGCCTGGGCTCCGTTGCTCAGGTTACCGTTCCAGAAATAGCTTTGAGCCGCAGGCCCCAGCACGTTGTGCTGTTCGTAAACCGTCTGTCCCTGCATATTGATGATGCGGATGTGGTAATTCTCATTGCCTGCAAAGGTAAAGGTAAAGCCATTGTCGGAAGGGTTGGGGAAAACCTTAACCGAAGCATCGCTTTGTGCAAATTCCGGATGAGCGCTTACGGTAAGGCCCGGGTCGGGGAAAGCTACTGTAGAATAGATCCTGTATTCGCCAGGTTGCAGGGTAATAGTTGCATTCACATCGTTTACCTGCAGTGTTTCTCTTCTGAAGAACTCATGCCATGTTCCGGTTTGCTGGAAATTGGGATTGATGTTTCTTTCCACCACATCGAAATTACCAAGAATAGTAACCTGATTTGAAGCATGATTGAGATGGATGCGCTTGAGCTCTGCCACAGTGCTGAGGGTGAAATCGGTAGTGCGGAAAACATCATGTTCCTTTTTTAGCTCAATAAGTGCCGCAAACACGTCATGCAAATGCTTTCTTCTCCAGTCATCGTAGTAGTTCCAGCGGATGGGTTTGGGGCCGGTGCGCCCGTTGAAGTCAATGGAAACATCGTAGCCCAGTTCGCCAAACTGCCAGATCATTTTTGGGCCAGGAATGGTAAAGAAGAAAACAGCAGCCTGCTCCACACGTCTGATGGCGGTGGTAAGCTCTTTGATGTTGTAGCTGCCCGAGGAGTTGCCCCACTGCAGGTTTCTTACCATAAGTCTTTCCTCATCGTGGCTTTCCATGTAGGTAATCAGGTGGGGGTCGTTCCACTGACGCGCCTTATAGGAGCCCCATGCCAGGTTCGACTTTTGGTTTTCATGCCAGCCCATGGTAGCTTCATTGTAGTTATGGTTCATGTTGCCCCAAAGAAGCATTCCGGCATTGGCCAGAACTTTTTCTTCGGAGTTGTCGGCCAAATGCTCCAGGATTACATAGGCATGGGGGTTTACACTCTTGAGCTGGTTGTACATGCGCACCAGGTTATCGACCCTTTCCTGATCGTAAAGGCTTCCCCATGGGTCGCTGGCTCCCTTGAATTTGGTGGTGAATCCTTTGGTGAGGTCGAAGCGAAAACCATCCACTTTAAACTCGGTTAGCCAGTAGGTGTTGGCGCGATCCATAAACTCGATAAAGTAGGGGCTTCCATGGTCAAATTTGTATCCAAAGTTCATGGCCGAGTTGGCAAAGATGGGGTCGGAGTACCATGGGTTGTCGTCGGAAGGCCGGTTGTTGTTTCTGTCGAAATACATCTGCAACAGGGGCGATTGGCTGAAGCTGTGGTTCCACACCATATCAAGAATTACGGCCATTCCCAGGCTGTGGGCCTCATCGATGAGCTTTTTGAGCTCGCGGCGGGGGCCGTAGAATTTGTCGGCGGCAAAAAAGAAAGAAGGGTTGTAGCCCCAGCTGAGGTTGCCTTCAAAGTTGGTTACCGGCATCAGCTCTATGGCGTTTATACCCAGTCTTTTCAGGTATTGCAATGTGTCTCTGAGGCCTTTGTAGGTGTTTTCGTGCAGGAAATCGCGGATGAGGATCTCATAGATCACCAGGTCTTCTACTGCAGGGGGGGTAAAATCAGTAACCTGCCACTGGTAAGGCTCCCTGCCCGGCTGTAATACCGATGCGGGGTTGATGGTTTTTCCGAAAGGATACATTATCAGCCCTGGATAGCGACCCTCGTTGATGATCTGCATATCGGTGGAGGGATCGAGCACTTTTTCTGTATAGGGATCGGCCAGGCGAAGCTCATTGTCTATGAAATACTGAAAGCCGTATTCCTGTCCGGGAGTAAGGTCGGTAAGGGTTATCCAGTAATGCTTGCCATCGGGAGTGCGGTTCATGTAATGCTCCTCTGTAACCATCCAGTCGTTGAAATCGCCAATGAGAAAAACAAACTGCTTGAGGGCGGGGGGGTCGTGCAAAACCAGTGTTACTGTGCTGTTGTCGATGTAGTTAATGCCGGGTAGTACGCCGGCAGGGAGTGCTGCTACAGGAGGCTCAGGGCGGATAAACAGGTAGGTTTCGTCAGAAACTTCGTTGGTGCCGTCGGTGGCAGTGGCAGTGATGGTAAAGGTGCCAAAATCGTAATCGGCAGTATCGAAAGTATAGGTGATCTGGCTGGAAGTGGTGCTGGCTACCTGCTCATCGTTGATGAAAAGTTTGATCTCATTGGATTGGATAGCAGCTGCAAGGATCTCAATCACTTCTCCGTTTTCCACAATAGGTTGTCCTTTGGGAGGAGAAATGATTGCCACATTGAGGCTAGCTTCATACACATCAAGAAAAAGGTCGATGGTTTGGGGAGAGCCTGCTGCACCACGAAAAACAAAAGCGAGTGCCCCTATTTTACTGGCAGCAGGCACATTGTAAAATGCACGGATGCTGGGCGTAATGCTCAGGGTGTACACGTTGGGGTCCGACTGGGAGCGGGTAAGCTTGGGTTGAGTGTTGTTGTTTCCCCAGTTGCCAATCACATGTTGCCAGTTGGCCCCTCCCTGGATATTTACTCCCGTGTGGGCGTATACATCGCCGGTGTAGCCCTCAAGGGGGGTGCCGGTGGCATTGAAGGTGATGGTTACAGGCACTGCATCGGTGGGGAGCAGCGGGTCAGAGACAATGGTTTGTCCTTTCAGGGGAAGGACTCCTGCAAGGAATACCCAGATGGCAAGCAGGGGTAAAATTCTTTGAACGAAAGTTTTTTTAAGCTTCATGCTTGGTTAAGTTTGATAAATAAAATGCAAAGAGCATTTTGCTCCTTTTTTTCCTGCTCCAAAAATACGAAAAAAACTTCTGATGGCCTTGTTATTCAAGTGCTTTTGAAGAGGATTGGTTTTGAGGTGGCAGCCTGCAGGTATTCTTAACATACATTTGTTTTGCCCTCTTGACAACAGCCAAATATTGTTATAATTTTACTGTTTTATTGGTGCGCTGAATTCAATTCGGATTGCAACAAAATTTTTCACCCCAAACAAGATGATTATGAAGAAAATCCTGAAGATCTCCGCTATTGTATTTGCCTTTTTACTGGCAGCTCTTATCATCCTTCCCTATGCCTTTCGGGGCAAAATCGTTGAACAGATCAAGGTCGCCATCAACGAGAATGTAAATGCAAAGGTGGAATTCGATAAGGTAGGGATCTCTCTGATCCGGAACTTTCCCAACCTCAATCTTCGGGTAAGCAACCTGTCGGTTGTGGGGGTAGATGCCTTTGAAGGAGATACCCTTGCCCACATTGGCAATTTCTCCCTTACCTTCAACCTGATGAGTATCTTTTCTGATGAGTATGAGATCCGCTCCATACGTATTGACCAACCCCGGGTGTATGTTAAAGTGCTGGAAGACGGTCGTGCCAACTGGGATATTGCCATCCCTTCAGACACACCCGATGATACCGTGGCAGAAGATTCTGATTTTGACTTTCGCCTGGCCATGCGCAGACTGGAGGTGAGAAAGGGCGATATCATTTACGACGATCGTGAAATGGACGTATACATGCATCTGAAGAATTTCAATCATCAGCTCAGGGGCGATTTTACTGCTGATTTTACAACCCTGCAGGTGCGTAATACTACTGCAGAATCGCTTCTGTTTAAATATGAAGGAATTCCGTTTCTCAGCGGAGTTTTTGCAGAGTTGCGTGCCGATATCGATGCCGATCTCAATGCTTTCAGCTTTACCTTTCGCGACAATTTCCTGCGCCTCAACGATCTCACTGCTGTATTTGAAGGCACTTTTGCTATGCCCCAAAGCGATATGATCATGGATTTCACTTTTGCTTCTCCTCAAACCGACTTTAAAGCTTTCTTGTCGCTGGTGCCAGCTGTATATGCCACCGATTTTGATGGCCTTAAAACATCGGGTACCATGGCTTTCAATGGTTTTGTAAAAGGTGTTTACAGCGAAAACTCCATGCCGGGCTTTGGGCTTACCATCGATGTGGAGAATGGTATGTTTCAATACCCCGATCTGCCGGCTGCTGTTACCGACGTATTTGTAAAAACACGTATCCACAACCCAGGCCCCGATCCAGACCTAACGGTGGTGGATGTGAGCCGGTTCAGCCTGAAAATGGCCGGCAATCCCGTTGATTTCCGTATGCTGCTGCGCACCCCGGTTTCCGATCCCGATATTGATGCTATGCTTAAGGGAACCATCGACCTGGGGAGGGTAAAAGATTTTTTCCCGCTGGCAGAGGGTGAAAGCATGAGGGGGATAATTGAAAGTGATCTTGCGGCCAAAGGACGTATGTCGAGCATCGAAAACGAGCGTTACAGCGAGTTTTTATTTACCGGACGTATGGCAGTTCGCGATATTGCCTACCAGAGCAATGATTTTCCCATGGGGGTAGAAGTGCCTTCAGGAGAGCTCCGGTTTTCTCCTCAGTTTGCAGAGCTGCGCAACTTTCGCATGAACCTTGGCGAAAGCGATCTGGCTGCCACAGGCCGCATCGACAACATCCTCGGATTCGCCCTCAACGACGAAATGCTCAGTGGGCGGTTCGAAACCCGTTCGACCTACTTCAACCTCAACACCTTCATGAGTGAAGAGCCAGAGCCTGCCACTGACGATGAACCCATGGTGCTCTCGGCCATTGAGGTGCCTGCCAACATCAACTTCCTGTTGCAGGGCCGCTTTGATAAGATACTGTTTGGCGATCTTGAAATCACCAATGCTGCCGGTAATATCCGGATTGCCGATCAGGCTGTGCGCATGGAAAATCTGCGCATGAATATGCTCAACGGTACCCTGGTGCTCAATGGGGCCTACATTGCCCGCGATATTACACAGCCTGAAATTGATTTCAGCCTTAATATTACCGATTTCGATATCCAGAAGACCTTCAATACCTTTAATACCTTCAGGGTTCTGGCACCCATTGGCGAACGGGCCCGTGGCCGTTTCTCTGCCAGCTTCGATCTGCAGTCGGTACTGGATCAAAACCTCGATCCGTTGTTGCATACCCTGGCAGGAGGAGGAAGCTTCCGTTCTTCTGCCGTTGTGGTGGAGAATAGTCCTGCCCTGGTGGGGCTGGCCGACAACCTAAAAATGGATATGTTCCGCCAGTGGGATATCCGCGACTTGCTGGTATTTTTCCATTTTCGCGATGGTGGGGTAGAGGTTCAACCCTTCGACCTGAGATTTGGCAGGTCCAGTGCCCAGGTGAGCGGTAAACATTCCTTCGATCAGAGTATCAACTACCTGATGTCGCTGGCCATTCCGCGCGCTGAGTTCGGGGGTGCTGCCAACCAGGTGCTCACCGGGCTGGTGGGGCAGGCTGCCGCAAGGGGAGTAAATATCGATCCGGGCGAAACCGTGAACGTTGGTGTAGCCATTGGGGGTACTGTTACACAGCCCCGGATTTCTGTAAGTCTGGCGCAAACAGCTGGCGATGTGAGGGATCAGCTGCGCGATGCACTGCAGGATGCGGTTCAGGATCGCATGGATGATGTGAAGGAGCAAGCCCAGGAAATTATAGAGGGTGCAGCCACCCAGGTGCGTGAGGAGCTGGAAAGAAGAGCTCGGCAGGTGGTGGAAGAGGCTGAGCGCCAGGCTGCCAGTATACGTCGTGAAGCCAAGAGTGCTGCCGATGCCATTCGCAGCGAGGCCCGTACCAACGCCCAGCGCCTGGAAGACGAAGCCAGTGGAAATATCGCCAAAGCCGCTGCCCGCCGAACCGGCGAACAAATGATCCGCACTGCCGACGAGCGGGCCGATCGCCTGGAAAAAGAGGCCGACGACAGAGCCAGCAACCTGGTTCGCGAGGCCAACCAAAAAGCCGGCAGAATACGCGCCGGAGAAGAATAACAGTTCCCGGGCTCCAGGTCTAATAAAAAAAGCGGCTCTCCCTCTTAAGCTTGAGGAGAGCCGTTTTTTTTGTTTTTCGATGATCAAATCAGCCCAGAGCTGCCATAAACTTTTCTCTGTCTACAATATAGCGGGTATGGTTCCCAAAACCGATCTTGCCATCCTCATCGAAGGCCTCTACGCGAAAAACAAGGCGTTTGCCGTCGGTTTCCAGCAGCTCAGACTCAGCCCACACCTTCTTGCCCAGCCCCGTGGCTTTGATGTGTTTGATGTTTACTTCAGTGCCTACGGTGAGCTGCTCCTGCGAAAGGAAACTGCTGAGGCTGGTGTGTGCCGTGTTCTCCATAAGGGCTATCATGGCTGGCGTTGCAAAAACTTCCACCAGGCCCGATCCATAAGCAATGGCTGTATCCCTGGCTTGTACCGTTATTTCCATTCTGCCCCTGATACCGGGTTTCAATGTAGTATGCATGAAATGAGATTTAGGGTTGAGGGTTATTCCTTTTTTTAGTTGTTGGTTGCGCACCTAATTCTTACCATGAGGGGATAGTAGGCTTGCCGGGAGAAACTTTAATAGAGGAAATCGAGTTTTACTACAATGTCAGGATGAATGCTTTTGGCCACCGGGCAGTGCTTTGCTGCGTTCTCCAGGAGGGTTCTCTGTTTGTCGGTGTAAGTTTCAGCCGATAAATCAAACTCAATAATGATCTCAGCGATTCGGCGAGGATTAGAAGCCATCACCTTGGTGGTTTTTACCCTGGTTGTGCCAAGGCTGAAGTTATGATTATCGGCCGTAATGCCCATAATGGTAAGCATACAACTGCTCAGAGCGGTGGCCACCAGATCGGTGGGCGAAAAAGCTTCTCCCTTGCCGTTATTGTCAAGAGGAGCGTCTGTAATGATGGTCTGCGAAGATAAAACGTGAGTGGCTTCGGTACGGTAGCCCCCCAGATAGGTAGTTCTGCTGGTTTCCATAAAGTTTTTCTGCAAATCTAACAAGATTGAGTGAATGATACATAATAAAAAACCCCGGCTCCGTGAAGAGCCAGGGAAAAAAGCACAGTATTTGGAAATTTAAATAAAGAGGGAATTCTCAGGGAGTGTTGTTCACTTGTTGTGAACGGATACCCGCAGGTACTTTGGTGCATTCGCCTGGGCGTGGACCTGCTACTGTTGTGGCAGATGAACCCGTGCAGGATGATGCAGCGGCAGCTCCGGCGCAACCCGATACAGCACTGCTGGTTTGAACAGTCTGGATAATTTGCACTTCTTCACCAGAAGCAGCCTCGGCCGACTGGGTTTTGGAAGAACAGCATGAAGATGCGGTTCCGCTTCCGGTGCATGCACTTGCGGTTTGCGTCCCCTTGGAAGAGCAGCATGAACTGCCTGCCGTTTGCACTACCTCAGCTTGTTCGGTGCTGGTGCAACATGAAGATTTTTCTGCTCTTTCGGGTTCTGTAGCGGTAAGCAACAAACTTGCCCCGGCGATCAGTACCAAACTCATGAGGGATGTAAGGATGTATTTTTTCATAATAAAGTCTTTTGGGTGGGCTTATTTTTATTTAGACCAAAGATAAATAAAAGAGTTAATCAAAGTCAAGTTCTTTTCAAAAAAAATGAGAAAAACTTTGCAAGGCATTGATATGCAGGAGTAAGCATGTTTTAAACGTGCGAGTAAATGTTGTTGCCCCCCAGAAAAAAGTTTCAGCCGACAAACTATAAAATATTAAAGTTGCGTTGTTATATGGCTTGATTGCACTATTTTTAAATAATTTTGAGCTTTCAATCCTTATTCAAACCCAAAACCTTTAGCTTACAGAATTTCTATGCAAAACAAAAAATACTATATCATCGCCATAGTGCTTGGGCTGGTAGTTGCTTTGTGGCTGCTGCTACGTTCCGAGACTGCCCATGTTGAGCAAATCCGGGTGCCGGTGCAAAGGGGCACATTCCAGATCAGTGTTTTCACAAGTGGAGAGCTGGAAGCCAAAAGCTCGGAGAATATCCAGGGGCCGTCGGGATTGCGCACGGTAAATTTGTGGCAGGTACAGATCAGTGAGATGATTCCGGAAGGGAGCGTAGTGGAAAAGGGAGACTGGGTAGCTACCCTGGATCGTACAGAGATCTCCAACCGGTTGAAAGACCTTGAGACCGAGATTGAGAAGTTGCAAACCCTTCACACCCAAACCCGCCTGGATACCACCATGGATCTGCGCAATGCCCGCAACGACCTGATCAACCTGCATTATGGCCTGGAGGAAGCCCGCATAGCTCTTGAGCAATCCAGTTTTGAGCCTCCGGCGGCCATTCGCCAGGCTGAGATCAACCTGGATAAAGCCACCCGTGCCTACAATCAGGCCCTTACCAATTACGAGTTGCGGCTCGAACAATCGCAGGCCAAAATGCAGGAGGTTACTGCCAGCCTCAACCAGGTAAAACGCAGGTTTGAGAATATGATGGCGGTACTCGATGAGTTTGTAATACGTGCACCCAGCCCCGGAATGGTGATTTACCGCAGAAACTGGGATGGCTCCAAAGTAACCGTGGGATCGCAGATCAGCACCTGGGACAATACAGTGGCTACGTTGCCCGACTTTTCGGTGATGATGAGCCGGACCTATGTCAATGAGGTTGACATCAGCAAGGTTTCTGTAAACCAGCCAGCCGAAATCGTGGTAGACGCCTTCCCCGATAAAAGATTTACCGGCATGGTAACCGAAGTTGCCAACATTGGTGAGCAAAGGCCCAACCAGGATGCAAGGGTTTTTGAGGTAAAAATCCGGATCAACGAAACCGATACCATCCTTCGTCCTGCCATGACCACAAAGAATACCATCATTACCCATGTAGAGCCCGATGCCATTTTTGTACCACTGGAAGCCCTGCATGTGATGGATGGTGTTTCCTTTGTTTACAAAGAACAACAGGGCAGAATCATCCGCCAGCAGATCCGCACCGGAATGCGCAACGACAACCAGATTATCATCCTGGAGGGGCTTCAGGAAGGGGAGATGGTTTTTCTTACAATCCCTGGAAGACCTGAGGATTTCAGATTTTCTGAACTTAAAACGGACCCCGACCAATGATCCGCTCTCAACGATACGTTTACAATATCAACATTGCCTTCGAAGCAGTACTGGCCAATAAGTTCCGCTCACTGCTTACCGCCCTGGGAATAATTTTCGGAGTAGGTGCCGTAATTGCCATGCTGGCAATCGGATCGGGTGCAAGGCAGGAGATTCTCGACCAGATGAAGCTGGTGGGGGTAAACAATATCATCATCCGCCCCATCTTTCCCGATGATGAACAGAAAGAACTCTGGGAGGGGCGTTTTACTCCCGGACTGAGCCTGGAGGATGCCCGCAGCATTGCCGGTATCATACCAAGTATCAGGATGGTAAGCCCCGAAATAGAGATCAGCACTTTTGGTTTCAGAGAAGGCATTCGAAGGCCTGTGCGGATATCGGGTGTAAACACTGAGCATTTCGAACTTTTCGGGCTCAACCTTATTTCCGGCAATGGCTTTACCGAAGAAATGATGCACCTTGGTTCGCCCGTATGTGTCATCAGCAACCAGGTGCGCGCGATATTCTTCGGCAACGACAACCCGGTAGGTAAGCAGATTAAGGTGGGCAACAACTGGCTTACAGTGCTGGGTGTGGTAGAAGACCGTTTATCTGCCGACAAAACTGCCGAGAAACTGGGCATCAGTGAATTTGGCAGTATGGTATATGCTCCGGTGCAGACCGTACTCATTCGCTACATGGATCGCTCTGCAGTATCCATGGCCGACATAGAGCGTATGCGCAACCGAAGCCGAAGAGGCATGAATCAGGAGGAGGCAGAGACTCCCAAAAGTTATCATCAGCTCGATCGGATCGTGGTGCAGGTAGAAAGCTCCGAATTGCTCAATGCTACTGCCGACCTGATACAGCGTATGCTCCTGAGACGACACAACGGGGTAGAAGATTTTGAAATCATTGTGCCTGAGTTGTTGCTTCAGCAGGAGCAGAGAGCCAAGGATGTATTCAATATCGTTCTGGGAGCCATTGCAGCCATCTCGCTGTTGGTGGGGGGAATAGGTATTATGAATATCATGCTGGCTTCGGTAATGGAACGCACCCGCGAAATTGGTATCCGTCTGGCCATTGGTGCCAAAAAAACCGATGTAGTATTCCAGTTTCTGGCCGAATCGGTTTTTATCAGCATCAGCGGCGGGGTAGTGGGTATTTTCCTTGGCATTGCCATCTCGCGGTTCATTATGCAATTTACCGATATCCTTACCATCGTTTCGCTCCCCTCGGTGCTGATCTCTTTTCTGGTGTCGGCCAGCATCGGCATCATCTTTGGCTATATGCCTGCACGCAAAGCAGCCAGCAAAGATCCGGTTACTTCGCTCCGGTATGAGTAAACCCAATTAAGACATCTTAAGTTTTCCGGGCTTGTGTTTCACAAGCCCGTTGCTTATATTTGTGATGCATACCCCGGTTTTCCGGGCAGAAAGCATAGAAGCTTACAAACCTTAAAAACAATAAACGATGAAGAAATTTGCAGTAGTATTGGCAGGTTGTGGCGTTTACGACGGAGCCGAGATTCATGAGGCTACCCTGAGCATGTATGCCATCAAAAAGCAGGGAGCAGAGTATACTTTATTTGCCCCGGATGCAGATCAGCACCATGTTATCAATCACCTTACAGGAGAACAGATGAATGAGAAGCGCAATGTACTTGTAGAATCTGCGCGCATTGCCCGGGGAAAGATCAGCCCTCTTTCAGAATTTCAACCCCAAGATTTTGATGCAATCCTGTTCCCCGGAGGATTTGGGGTAGCCAAAAACCTTTGCACCTTTGCCTTTGAAGGCCCCGATTGCAAAGTAAACCCTGAGGTGGAGAAGGCCATTACCGGAATGCATAAAGCAAGCAAGCCCATCGGAGCCTTGTGTATTTCGCCGGTTTTACTGGCAAAGATCCTGGGAAATGTTGAACTTACCATTGGCAAGGACAAAGACACCGCCGGCGCCATTGAAAAGATGGGAGGCGTGCATAAAAACACCGACCATGGCCAGGTGGTGATCGATGTCAAGCACAATCTCTTTACCACCCCATGCTATATGCTCGATGCCAGCATTGTGGATATTGCCGATGGAGCAGAAAATATTGTAAGGGCCATACTGAAAAGACTGGCCTGATGACCTCCTGCTCGCAGGGGTTTACTCTGCCATGATCTCCAAAGCCCTCACCAGGGCTTTTTTTATGATTTTATCGTGGTCGAAGGCCACCTCGGGCAAATGGTTCAGGTCGAACCAGGCGGCATTTACTGCGTCGCTGTTGGGCTGGATCACAGGCTCCTTTTTGCAGAAACCCCAGAATGCTACACTGATGGTTCGGTGACGAGGGTCGCGGTCAGGATCGCTGAAAGCTTCAAGCTGATAAAACTTAACTCCTTTCAGACCGGTTTCTTCTTCTACCTCCCGGGCCACACACTGCTCAAGGGTTTCATCCATGTCGAGAAATCCGCCGGGCAATGCCCATTGTCCTTTAAAGGGGTCATTCTTTCTCTGGATCAGTAAAATGTGCAGATCTTCATTTTTTCTCAGGTTGAAGATTACAGCATCGGTGGTTACTGCAGGACGGGGATAGGGGTAAGTAAAACTCATAAGGATTATGTGTTTGGGGTGATACGTCAGTATTGTATTTTGTGATAATCGCTCAGATCATCTTCTTTGCGGGCTTTGAAAGCTGCAATTTTCTTACTGAGTATAACGAAAAGTTGCAGTTGATTATTTTCGAAGTACTGGAGAGCCTCCTGATCTCCGCGGGTGGCTTTTGCCAGGTTCTCCATGAGGTGGAAGTTGTTTTTTTTCAGCCATTCCAGGGCTTTGTCATCATCCCAGATGGCCTGGCTCAGGGCCGCCAGATGAGGAAACCTGTGTTTTAACAACCAGGCCAGAGCCTCCTCATTACCGTGCAGGGCATTGGCAAGGGCTGCCAGCTCCGGGTATCCGTTGTGCATAAGCCAGTAAAGGATCTTGCTATTTCCTCCAATGGCTTCTCCCAGGGCAACCAGTATTTTTACCGGATAGTGATGCATGGTTTAGTAATAGGTTAACGAATGAGGTACATTTTGCCAAATCCCTGGTGGAAGTATCGTGAAGCAGCAGTGGGGTTGAGCTCAATCTGCTGCCCGTCGATATTGGTGATGACCCGGTACAGATACACCCCGTTGGCCAGTCGGTCGCCATACTGATCGGTGCCATCCCAGGCATACTGGGTAATGTTTCGTCCGATGCGCAAAGGGCCAAGCTCCGATATGTCGATCTCTCTTACCACCTTACCGGTAACGGTAAGGATCTGTATCTTCATAAAGGTGGGCAGACGGCTTCCGGTGAGGGTAAAAACAAAGTGGGTGGCAGTACTGAACGGATTGGGCCAGTTCAACACCTCGGTAATGGTAGATTGGGTGATGACTTCAAAATTGATCACGTAGTCGTTGTTGCCCGACTCGTTGAGCGATTTATCGGTTGCCTGCACCCTTAGGGTATACCTTCCATCATGCTCGAAAATGGGTTCAAATTCTATACTGCACTCATTGCGGGGCAGACTGGCGGGGAAGAACCGCATATTTTCCTGCATGCCCGATCGGAAATATACCCGCTGGGGTTCGGGAACCATGGGTGTGCTCAGGAATACTTTCACCAGCGAGGTGTCTGAGAGTGCCAGGTAAGGATTTTCGTCGCGCAGTGTAATATGAATGAAGGGGTTGGCAGATACGATATCGCCATCCATAATCTGTGCACCATCGAAGGTTACCTCCAGCAGCGGATTGGTTTTATCCTTTTCCACAAAGAAGGGTATCTGGCCAATATTGTTAAAATGGTATTGCTCCAGCTGATCGTTGGCCGGGTTTACCTCCATCCACAGGCTGTTGAAGCCGGCCATGCCCCGGGTGCTGAACTCCACAGTGTCTATAAGGATATCGCCTACCGGATGAGGCCTTTGTCTGGGGTAATCGATGGGGTGCATTTGCCGGTTCTGGTCAATGACCCAATAGCGCACCAGCAGGCTGTCCATGGGGTAATCGCCTATGTTGTGGATGGCCGCGGAGAATCGTATGTGCTTCCCTTCGGGTACCGTATCGTAGTTGAACACAAAATGGCGCGAAGGGTCCAGGGCTGTTTCGGGGATTCCTTCATAGAACACCTTCCAGTATTTCATCTGGGCCGGGGTTCGGTTTTCATCATCCATCATATTTACCTGCAGGCGAAGAAAAGGATATTGCGTGGGGTCGATGTTGTGCTCACTGAGAGAAACAAAGGTCTGGTGTGCCGGAATGGCAGAGATCAGGGTGTCCACCAGGCCGTTCACTTTTACCCCCAGCACATTGAGCCATACAGAGTCGGTTTCCAGCCCATCGTAGTTTACCTGCTTCCAGCTTACGGCCTCCCACTTGCTGGCCGGGCCGATAAGTCCGGAAAGTATGGTGCCCCGGTTCCAGTTGGTGAGTATGCTGTCGGTGAGCTGAATGATGGAGGTAACAGAAGAGCCGATCACCTCGTTCGATGAGCCGATGGGCGCACCCTTGATACCAAAGAGCAGATAGGGCGTGTTGTTCTGAAGGGTTCTGATGTTGGCACTTCCCAGGGATTCAAAAGCCTGGTAAAGCTCTTCAGGATAGTTTTGTGCATTGTGATTTCTGTGGCTGGAAGCCAGAACGTAGTGACCCTGGGGAATGGTATCGATAAAAGCACGCATGCGCTCGCGCCACAAATCCGAGGTGGAATAGAAGTCGAAGGTGCCCCGGTTGCGCACCATGCAATGATAATTGTTGTATTGTCCCAGGTTATTCCCCTGGTTTACACTGATCCAGTAGTCTGCCGATACCGGATCGAACACCGCAAAGAACATCCCGTTGCCCACATCGGCCAGGCACGACCAGATCTCAATGGGGATATTGTTTTTGCGCATATACTGCTCGGTCCACACGATATGGGGGTACACGCCTGTCTGGGCCTGTATGGAGTTGATGGAGTTTACAAACTCCCATTTACGCTGGCCGGCATTGTATGACACAAACTGGTATTGGTTGGCGCCAAACTGATCGAAATGAGCCTGGCTCCATCCTCTTTTACCTGCCAGGTACTGGAAACTGCTGTTGCGCCAGTTGTATTCGCCTGTGTAAACCGAATCCAGGCTCACCCTCCAGAAATACACAGTGCTGTCGGTAAGGGTCATGGGCAGTGCCCATTGCACTACACCTCCTCTGTGGCTGATGGTATGGCTGATGGGGTTGGCAAAAGCCTGGGAGGTGTCGACCTGGAAAACATAGTTTTTCTCTGCCAGGAAAGGGTCTCCCGTTGAGGCCTTTAGGGTTACCTGCGGGGTGTTTATTACCGCAAAAGCGTGGGGGTAAACCGGGATGATATCGGAGGATTTGATCAGCAGGTTGTTGGTGGCTGAATTGTTGGCCTTGTTGAGTTCGTCAACCTGGTTAAGGGCATCCAGGAGGGCTGTAAACTGGTTGAGCCCGATTCCTTTTTCGCGGTCAACGGGAAACTGAAACGAGATAGTATCTTTAAACAGGGTGGTCCGTACTTTTCGTTGAAGGGTTTGCACCGACCCGTCGGGAAACCTGCGTTGCAATTCCACGATCATAGAGTCGCGGATAGCTTTTCCAATATTGGTAGAAACCACATGCACATAGAAGCTGTCGACCTCGGTTGTAACCTCTTTGGGGGTAAAGAAGATGGAAGAGGGCTCCACTGTGTAGTCGGGTTTGGGGAAAGAGTTGATGATTACTGCCGGATCGCCATGCAAAGTCTTCATCAGGCTGGCATTACGGATAAACACATTGGGTGTTTGTATCTCGCGGATGGTTTCGCGGATGGCATGACCCACAGGCCTGCCATAGCTTGTGGCAGCGATGTTTTTGAAAAATGCGTTGGAGTAGCGGTTCAGTTCGAAAGCACCGGTGGCAGTGGTGGCAGCCAGGTAGCCGATCACCCCTTTCTCTTCAATGAGCACAAACTCTTCGCTGGAGCTGATAGCATCGCTGAACAGGTCGCCGGCAAAGCACGAGTTGGCCACCAGGAAGGGGTACTTGCCAAAGTTGTTGTATTCTGAAGGATAATCGATACTGATGTCGAACCCGATCCCGGCGGCGTGCCCGAAGAAGGTCATGATGCTGACCCCGTTGTTAATGAGTTGCTTCAGAGAGTCCGACTGGTTGATCTGGATGGGATCAGTGGAGCTCTTCAGAAACGTCCGTACATAACCTCCGAAGAGCGTGTCTTCCATGGTGTTGCGGTATTGCCGCAGGTAAGATGCCAGAATGTTCTGCTCATTGATGCTGGATCCGCCACCAAAGTGCAGGATGTTTTTCATCCATTCCTGGGGCTGACTCTGGGCCTGGTGGTGCAGCATGGCTTTGTCGAGATACAGGTACACATGAGCCGGATTTTTGGCTGCCAGTCGTCCGGTGCCCAAGGCTGGAGCATAACCAAACCCATCGAGGCCCGAAGTGATAAGCACATCGGAAGGAGGATTGCCAAAAGAGGGAACCAGCGAAATGGCATAGTTGGATACATTGCGGCGGTAGGCCTGGGCCGAGAGGGTTTTGCCGATCAGAAAAAGTTTGCGGGGTTGGGTTTCGAACTGCTCCAGGGTAAAGCGTGCAAAATTGCGCAATGCCATGGGATGCTTGGTAATGCCGTATGCAAACTGATGGTAGAGCTCGTCCACATCGGCCAGCAGAACCTGGTAGCCGGTACTGTTGCGGAAGTTACGGTAAGCCTGTGCCGGCTCCATGAGCGAACGGTGGGTGATCATCAGGTAATCGGAATTGCGGTAGGGGGGCGCCAGGTAATTGGTAAACCGGGCAAAGTTGGCAGAATTGGTGGTTACCGGTCTGATCCGCGTTACTTTCTTAACCTGTGCCGAGGAAGATACAAAGACCTGCCGCTGCTGGGTAGGGTTCGAAACAAAAGCCCTCCAGGTGTTGTCTGCAGGAAAAGCCCTTGCCCGTGTATTGTGGGTAAGGTTGTACACCCAAACGGTGTCCTGGCTCAGGGCGTTGAAATCGGTAAAAACCATAAGGGTCCGATCGCCAGAGGAAGGGGGCAGGTCCATTTTTATCTGGGGCAAGTTGCGCAGGTTGAAGTTGTGAGGGTATCTCACAGATATGTACACAATGGCCGAGCGGTCAACAGGGGTGCCCAGAGAGTTTACCGAGCTGAAAACGAAGGGAGTGCCAGCGGGGTTGAGGCTGTTGGCAGCCACATTCCGTTGAAACCGCAACAGTTTATACCCTTCGTAGATAGTATCGATAAGGTTGCTGGCAAACTGCACCTGCAGATGATGGTCGGGGCTGATAGGGCGGTAGTTGGAAGCACCTGCCACCGCAAATTCGATCTGGGCCTGGGGCCCTGCGGTGAATATGTTGGGTGTGGGCAGGGTTTGGGTGCGGCTCTGGCCAAGGTTAAGAGGTGCATCGAACCAGCCTTCGGTAGAGGTGTAGTCGGGTTCGGTAACTCCGTAAAGATTGGTTTCGCCGGCATAATAGGTTGAGGTATAGTCCTGGCGTGAGGTAAACCAGAACCACGGTGCCGGACTGTAGCCCGAGAAGTTGTTGTCCTGGCTGGTAGCCCAGCGTTTATTGCTGATAAGGTTGTTCCAGGTCAGGTAATAGTTGATGGTATCGTTGATGAGCGAATAGTTGGCGTTGGGCTGATGGCTGGGATCGTTGTAGAAGCCTGCATCGAACCAGCCGGTATTTTTCTCTCCATAGAACTCAATGAAATCGCCCGGCAGGAAGGTGCCGGTATTTTCATTTCTGACAAAGATGGGGATCTCTGCCCCACGAGCAAAGATCTGAAAGCTGCGGGGGTCGAAGCTGCCCAGGGGCACTCCGGCCTGCTGCATGGTGTTGTAGTCGAGCCGGTAAACGCCATCGGAAGAAACGGGTATGGCAAAGTACTGCTGGCTGTATTGAATCCATTCATTGCCATAGCCTCCCTGCGCCCGGGCCATGGCAGGCATGAGCAATACAAAAACCAGGAGGATGGCTTGTAAGAATTGTTGTATGGTGCTGTTGCGGGTCAAAGGTAGTTTCAGGTTTAAAAGGGTTAATTTCTTTCTTGCCGGTTGAAGCTGAACCGTAGAGAGAATATGTTGGAATACAAGGCAATGGAGTTGTCGCCCACATCAGTAAGGGCATAGTCCAGGGCGAGCCTGTTGCCGATCTGTACCCCCAGCCCCATGTTTAGTTGTAAAGAATGGGTTTGTTTCTCGTTAGGGCGGGTGTATTGCTGGTAGTTGCCCATTCCGGCCCTTAGGAAAACCACTTCTTTGAAGTTCAGTTCCAACCCCAGTGCGGGGTCGATGCTAAAGGGATCGCCTTTGATGAGCACATTGCGTTTGCCGTCGGTTGTAATGGCCAGGTCGGCCGATGCAGTGAGCCCCAAATAGGGTGTAAACGCAAAATAGCGTGAAGCCCCCAGCACCAGCGAGGGAAGTGTGATTTCCATGCTGTTTTCGGGGATCTCATTGCCGGTAAGGGTAAACACTTCGCGCATACGCTCATCCAGGTCGTAGGTCCAGGCGTTGAAGGTGGAGGTGATATCTCGTGCTATGGCGCCCCATTGCCAGCCTCCCCAATGGTAGATGATGCCGGCATCGAGTCCAAACCCCCAGGCACCGGCAAAAGTACCTGCCGTGCGGCGGATGATCTTGGCATTGATACCCACATTGAGTTGCGGGTTGATGCGCCTGCCCCAGGACAGCAGCAAGGCATTGTCGGAAGCAGAAAAGGAGCGGATGCGGTCGTAGTTGATATTGCCTTCAGAATCGATCAGTTCAGAGGTGTCCGGGATGTCGTCAACCCCGAAACGGATCCATGATATGCCCAGCGCATTGCCACTTTCATTGTTGAATGCCAGGGTGCCATAGTCGTACTGGGCAATACCGGCAAAATACTGTGTGTGCATGAGTGCAATCTGTGCATTGGCTTGCAGGCGCGGCAGCCCGGCAGGGTTCCAGTAGCCTGCGGTGGCATCGTTGGCAAGCGATACAAAAGCATTCGACATGCCCAAAGCCCTGGCACCCACCCCGATGGAGAGAAACTCATTGCTGTATTTTGGGGTTTGTGCCTGTACTTCACCCCACATTAACCACTGAAGGGGCAGTGTCAGTAAAAGGGTAAGGAGGCTTTTTTTTCCGCAAATGAACACTTTCTGAAATTTGATGAATACATATTCGAGGTAAAGATACAAAAAAGCAGGAAGGTGTAAATAGCGGTTTTTACGCAACTGCACACGGGGGTTACAACTGTTGTCCGCAGTTTTTGCAAAACAGTGCCCTTTGCTCATGACCCGTGTCGCCGCAGGCCTCGCACTGCCTTACCTGCTCTTCCTGGTTGCGTCCACGGATCATTTCAGCCGAAACAATTCCTGTGGGGATGGCTATGATGCTGTAGCCCAGCAGCATGATAAAGCTGGCAATGAATTTCCCCAAACCACTTACCGGTACAATATCGCCATACCCTACTGTGGTAAGGGTAATGATGGCCCAGTAAATACTGTTGGGGATGGTGTAAAAACCGTTTTGTCCTCCCTCTACTACGTACATAAGGCTTCCCAGAATAATAACAAGGATCAGCACAAAGATCATGAAAATGAATATTTTCCGAAAGCTGGCCCGCAATGCCACCATGAGCATCTTTCCTTCCTTGATGTAGCGATAAAGCTTCAGGATCCTGTAAATCCTCAGGATCCTGATGGCCCGGATCACAACGAGTGCCTGAATACCCGGCACCAGGAGAGCAACAAAGCTGGGGAGTATGGCCATCAGGTCAATGATTCCCAGGAAGCTTTTCATGTATTGCAATGGGCGAGGGCTACATGCGATCCGAAGGATGTATTCCGCCAGAAACAATAAGGTGATGGCCCATTCGGCATAGTGAAACCAGATACCGTATGCGGCACGCAGGTCAGGGATGCTTTCCAGGGTTACCAGCAAGATACTCACTCCGATCAGGACCAGCAAAATTTCATCAAACAACCGTCCGTAAAAAGTCTCTGCTTCAAAAATGATCTCATAAAGCTTCCTTTTCCAAAGGGGTAATGTTTTTTTCTCTGAATTCATGGCGGGTGGTTTTTTCGGTTGCCAAAGCTAAAAAAAAGAGACCCATCCGCAAAAGGATTGATCTCTTTGAGTGAAGTAGTTCCGGCAATTTATTGCTTTTTCAAAAGATCTCGGATCTCTGTGAGCAGCTCCTGGTCTTTGGTGGGAGCCGGCGGTGCAGCAGGCTTCTCTTCTTCTTTCTTTTTCAGTGAATTGATCCCTTTTATCATCATGAAAATCACGAAAGCTATGATCACAAAATCGATCACATTCTGGATAAACATGCCATAGTTGAGGGTAACAGCAGGAACTTCTTCAGTGGCTTTTTTTATTACCACTGCCAGATCTTTGAAATCAACACCCCCCAGAATGACGCCCAAAGGGGGCATCAGGATGTCATTTACCAATGAACTTACTATCCTCCCGAAGGCACCGCCAATAATCACGGCTACTGCCAGGTCGATCACATTGCCCCGAATGGCAAAAGACCTGAATTCTTTCAACAGACTCATACAAGATTTGCGTTTAATGAATACCTGATTGCAATTACTGCCGCGTTGGCAGTTGCACAAATGTAGTGTTAAATCTTCTAAGGCTCTTAAAAAATCTTCCGGGAGTAAAAATATGTCTTCAAACGCAGGATTGTGATCGTTTTCCCAGAGCTTGGATTGCCACTACCAGGCAAATTTTTCCCCGAATGTATCTGCAAAGACGATCTCTTCCAGCGGAATTCTTTGGCGGGGAGCCACTTCCATTTTCCGGAAATCTTCCTCCAGCTGCGAGGGGTCTTCCTTATAGCCTATAGCTGTTACGGTAAGGGGTTGGTATTCTTCGGGGATTTGAAACAATTGCCGGGCTTTGTCAGCATCAAACCCTCCCATCTGATGCGCGAAAAGCCCTTCGTGCATGGCCTGGAAGGTAATGTAGGCAATACTCTGGCCCGTATCGTAGCGGAAGGCCGAATTGGGCTTGCCGGTTTTGGATGATACAGTTTTGCCTACGGCAAGGATCAGCACGGGAGCCGTGCTGGCCCACTTCTGGTTGAATTCCACCAGGGTTTCCATGATCCGGGAATAGGTTGGATCACCTTTCTGACCAACGATAAACCTCCAGGGCTGATCGTTGAAGCTGGAAGGAGCCCAGCGGGCTGCTTCAAAAATACGTTTCAGGGTTTGAGGATCTACTTTTTGTGATGAAAAGGATCGCGGGCTCCAGCGACGGGCCAGCAGAGGATGAATTTCGGTGGTTGTTACTGCAGGTTTTTCCATGGTTTACGTTTGTTTTTGAACAGATAACAACCTGCAAAGGCATTTGTTTTAAAAGAGCAGTGGAGAAAAGAAAAGAGACTGTCTCACAAGTGCCTTTAAATCTGCGCGATGAGCTTTACTGCAGGGGTCTCTTGCTGATTGCCTGGCGTAATTTTCGCCGGTATACCTTTGAGATCATCCGCTTGCTTACCGGGCCTTGCACTTTGGAGACAGCCTCACAAAACAAACAAATCGAAAAGAATTATCGGAGGGTCATGGCATTATTACAGGGTAAATCCTTCCCCCATGTAAAACTCCATGATTTTCATACGGAAAACAAAATCGTATCGGGCCTGCAGGGCTTCTCTTTCTGCCCGGGCCAGTCGTGTTTGCGACTCGTTGTATTCTACGGTGCTCACCATGCCCAGGTCGAAGCGCTGGCGTGTATAGTGGAAAGCTTCTCCGAAAGCTTCCAGCGATTTTATAGTGGCCTGGTATCTCTGGTAGGCCGCCATGGCATCGGCATGGGCCTGCTGAATAAGCTTGTTGAGGTTGTTGCGGTTGAGCTCGTAGGCGTTTTGTGCACGATACAGGTCAATGCGCGATTGCTGAATGCGTGTGCGTACCTCCCAACGGTTGAAAACAGGGATACGAAGGCTCAATCCCACATACTGGCTGAAGTTGTCGCGTATCTGGTCGGCATAGGGTTTTCTTTCAAAAACGGGGATGATATGGTCTGCAAACACCGGTGTTTCATCGGCCAGGTATCCTACAGCACGGGGGCCCAGGTTTTCGTTATGGGTAAAGCGCGTTGCAGCTTCTGAGTAACCTGTGGAAGCACTGGCAAACAATGCCAGGGTGGGGGTCATGCGGCCCCTTTCCAGGGCCAGTTGTTTTTCGGCTACTCCAATACGGCTCTGGGCTGCCTTCAAAGAGGGTTCTACCTGCAGCGCTTTTTCAAATACCGCATCGGCGTTGAGCATAATAAAAGGTTCAGCTATTTCGATCTCAGGTTTTTGTATCTGGAAATCCATGGAGGGGTCCAGGTCGAGCAGTTGCACAAGCTCCAGGTACGACAAGCGCAGGTTGTTGCGTGCATTGATCAGGTTGAGCTCCTCCTCCGCCAGACGTGCCTCTATCTCCAATACACTTCCGCGTGCCAGGGTGCCTCCTTCGAAAAGCATACGGGTGCGCTCAAGCTGCTGCTCCAGTATCTGCTTCTGCTGTAAAGCCGTTTCCACGAAGTCTTCGTTGTAAAGAATCTGCATGTATGCGGCGGCAATGCCCAGGGTAATATCGTTCTGCAAACGTTCGGTGTCGTAGCGCATAACCGTTTGTCGCAGCATATTGCGGCGCAGGTAGTTTACATTCTGGAAACCGGCAAAGAGCACCACGCTGCTGCTGGCCGAAGCATTCTGGCGCATGATCCGCTCGTTGGAAAACTCATTGGTGAAAGGGTCTACCGAGCGCCCGAAGCTGAAGCCGTGTGTGCCCTCTGCACTGAGGTTGGGCAGGAAGTTGGCATAGCTTTGCTCCAGGTCGTACTGGCTGCTCTTTTCGTTGAGTTGCTGCTGGCGGATCTCGATGTTGTGGCGCATGGCATGATCAATGCAGTCCTGCAGGCTCCATACCTGCTGGCTGTGGGCACTCAGGGCCAGTGCCAGCATCACGATCAGCAACACCAGGATCTTTTCCCAGCGCAGGGGTTTAGCTTTTTCAAAACTTATGGCAGCATGGACCGAAAAATCGGGAGAAAAAGTATCAATGGTTTCTTTGTTTTCTTTCATGGCTGTGAGGGTGGTTGTTGATACATTGTGGATGGATGGTGGTCTTTTTTAAAAAGGTAAGGGCTTACACCCTTACCTTTTGCACTTAACCAATTAACCAATTAACCAATAAACTTACGCCCGGTATTAAACGAAAAGCGTGCCATGGCTGGCAATAAGCTATAAATCAAGCACATGCAAAAACACCATCGCGACAGCTACAATCAGGTTGCAGCAATGTGTGTTCGGTATTGAAACACGCAGCGTACGTATGCGGACACAAAAAACAATGCCGGCATCCGAAGGGGTTGTTCTTTGCGGATGCCGGCAGTACTGGGTTTCTGTCCAGGGGTGCGTTATTCAGAAATGCAGTGTAAAGGTGGTTTCTTCGTCGGCTTTGGATCTAACGGTAATGTTGCCTTTGTGCATGCGCATGATCTCGCGCGAGAGGCTCAGACCAATGCCCGATCCTTCCTTTTTGCTGGTAAAGAAAGGTACAAAGATCTTTTCCATGATATCGGGTTTGATACCGTGGCCATTGTCGCTCACCGAAATACTTACCCTGTTGTTGGGGCTGGTAAGTGCCAGTATTTTAATTTTGGGCTCGGGGATGTCTTTAAGGGCATGTATGGAATTGATCACAAGATTGATAAGTACCTGCTCAATGAGATCGGGGTCGGCGGTAACCTTCAGATCCCTGGGCACCACATGTATCCTGCACTGGATCTTCTGTTCCTTTATTTTGGGCTCCAGCAGGTTGTAAACGGACTGAAACAGGTCGTTTACCTCCACATAGCGGAAGTTGGGTTTGGGGATGCGGGTGAGGTTGCGGTATACCTGTACGAAATTGAGCAGGCCCTGGCTGCGCTTTTCGATGGTGTTGAGGGCCCCCAGGATGCTGTCCACGTCTTCCTCATCCAGATCGCGACGCAACTCCATGGTCTCCTCTTCAATGAGGATATCTTTAACGGTGCCCGAGAGCGAAACGATGGGGGTAATGGAGTTCATGATCTCATGGGTAAGCACCCTGATGAGTTTTTGCCACGAGTCCATCTCCTTGGCTTCCAGTTCGCTGTGTATGTTCTGCAGAGAAACCAGCACAAAATCATCGCCACGCATCCTGAATTCGGTGGCTCTTACCGATAGTTGCAGCAGCTCGTTGTCCACAAAAACCTTGATCAGGTTTTTGTCGCCGGCTTTCATGCCCAAAATTACCTCTGCCATATTTTCATCCACATTTTCAAGCTCATGGATGAAACGTATACCTGAGAGGTTGAGCATCCGCTTGGCGGCATTGTTGAAGATATCTACCTTTCCATTGTGCTGAAAAACGATAATGCCGATGCTGATGTGCTGCACCACGGTTTGGAGGTAGTTGAAATGCTCTTCTTTGGCAGCCCGTGTTTTTTTGAACTCATTGATCACCTCGTTGAAAGCCGTGTTGAGATCGTCGAAGCTTTTGCCCAGTCCATGATCGGAGAAGGAAGAAACAAAATCGCTGTGGCGGATCGACTCCAGAAAGGTAGTGAGCCTCTTGTTGGTGCGCTCTACATACCTTACCAGGGAGGCAATCTGCAGAATCACCAGGCTGGCCAGGATGATACTGCTGATGATGTATTCCTGCCGCTTTGCAATAGATAGCAGCACAATGGCCGAGAGTACAATCAACAGCACCCTCGCAACCACATTGAAACGGAAGTTTTTAAAGCTCATACTTTTCTATTCTGCGGTAAAGCGATGCACGGGTAATGCCCAGTTCTTTGGCAGCCTTGCTGATGTTGCCACCATGCTTATCGATCACTTTGCGGATGAGCATCTTTTCGGTGGCTTCCAGGTTGGTGTTGGGGGTAACTACCTGCTCCGTATCGTTCTTTTCCTGTGTAGAGAGGAAGAAGTCGTTGGGCTGGAGAATGTTGGTTTCGCTCATGATCACGGCACGCTCTACGGCATGTTGCAGCTCTCTGATGTTGCCGGGCCAATGGTGTTTTTCCAGGCGTTTCTGGGTGGAGGCATGCATGCGCTTCATGGGCATCTTGTATTTTTTACAGTACATCTCCAGGAAATGGTTTACCAGCAGGGGGATGTCTTCCACTCGCTCGCGCAGAGGTGGCAGGTGGATTTCCACCGTATTGATGCGGTACATAAGGTCCTGCCTGAATTTATTCTCCTCTACCATCTGATACAACGGCATGTTGGTGGCACATACAAGGCGCACATCTACCGGAATCTCCTTGACCGATCCCAGCCGTATTACCTTGCGGTTTTGCAGCACACTGAGCAGCTTCGACTGCAAGGGCATACTCAGATTGCCGATCTCATCCAGGAAAATGGTGCCCTTGTTGGCCGCTTCGAAGCGTCCGGCCCGGTCTTCCTTTGCATCGGTAAAGGCTCCCTTTTTGTAACCAAAAAGTTCGCTTTCAAACAAGGTTTCGCTGATGGCCCCCAGGTCTACACCAATGAAGACCTCATCTTTGCGGGGCGATGCACGGTGTATGGCACGGGCAATCACCTCTTTTCCGGTGCCGTTTTCGCCCAGGATCAGGATGTTGGCATCGGTGCGGGCTACTTTCTGCACCGTGGTAAGCACGCTGAGCAATGCCGGGCTTTGGCCAATGATATGGTTGAAAGGCTGATCGCCCTGCTCCATCAGCAGCTTCTGCTTCGACTTAAGATCGAAGACCTCTTTCCTGCTGCGGTTTACTTCCAGCGTGGTATCGATGGTGGCCAGCAGCTTTTTGTTGTCCCAGGGTTTAAGCAAAAAGTTGGTAGCCCCCTCTTTGATGCCCTGCACCGCCAGCTCAATGTCGCCATAGGCCGTTATCAGCACCACGGCAATGGTGGGGTCGGTCTCAAGGATCTTGTTGAGCCAGTAGAAACCTTCCTTGCCACTGGTGGCATCGCGCGAAAAATTCATGTCGAGCAAAACGAGATCGTAACTCTCGTTCTTAAGCAACATGGGTATGTTGTTGGGGTTTTTGTCGGTATGAACAGTTTTGATGTGTTGTTTGAGGAAAAGTTTTGCGGCAAGCAGAACATCTTCATCATCGTCGATAATTAGAACTTTTGACTCAAGTTTTGACATGGCATTGTTTTTTGGTTGCAGCGAATTTATAAAAAAAGGCTGTATAAATGGGGAAAAATCGGGGATATTCAGGTCTGTTTTTGCGTTTATTGGTGCCTGGAGGCATTCTGGCATCCCCAGGAGTGCAGACAGGTGCTGTTGTTTTTGTAATTAACGGTTTATTAGTAGTATGAATGAGGTGGAAATTACAATTGGAAAAATATTTTTAAAAAAAGCTTGTCAGAATAAAAATTTGATATACATTTGCACTCGCAAACAACGAAACACTGTTTGCCCCAACGATCCTCCATATATCCCCCGGGCGATTAGCTCAGCTGGTTCAGAGCACCTGCCTTACAAGCAGGGGGTCGGCAGTTCGAATCTGTCATCGCCCACAAACCCAAGAGGCCTACTGTTTAATACGGTAGGCCTCTTTTGTTGTTAAGGTTTAACCAAAAAAACGAAACTCCATTACAGGTGAAAAGAGAAGTTGTTTCTGATTTTGTCAATTCCTTCTATTAGTTTTCACTTTTTTGTCTAATGTTAAGTAGCTTTCAGAGTCCCAAATTATCATTGTTCGTATAGGTATATTTTTGAATACTTCTTCATTTCTCAAATTGTCCCACCAAATCTTTGAATTGTCCATTAGAAAACTAACTGAAATGTCTTTTACTCGGACATTTAAGCCTTCTTCTGTCCCAATATTTTCAACTTGATACTTCATTTTTATGTCTGCAAGTGTAGAGCCGACTCCAATTCCTTTTTCTGTTTTGAAGTCACTACTATAAATCCAAATTCTCCAAACTTTATCTGGCTTGTTAAACTCTGGCTCAACACCAAATAATATTTGTCCGTTCGCATACACATTGTAAATGTCATAATCATCGCCTTCTAATGAAATCGTTTCCTTTTTTACATTAAAAAGTTGTTCAGTTAAAGAAACAAAGTCACTTATTGGTTGTCCAACATAGATAGCATTTTCAGAATAGGTTATTGAAGTCCCGATTTCTAAAACTCGTTTTAATGAGTCTTTCGAAATTTGTTCTACTGTGTCTGATAAAGACAATGTGTTATTGTCATTATTCTTTAGGGATTTGCCACAAGCCACAAAAGTAAGCCCGATTAAAATTGTGGTTATGAGTTTTGTTTTTGTCATTTTTTCGTTTTTGTTATTTTACATAGCCTATACATTATTTACACCCCCAAATATACCCCACTTTTTCATATCCCCAATCTCTCCATCTCCTTCCATTGCAAATTAGATTGAATCCATTTTACAAAACCCCCTGTTGGCCTGCAAATCTATGTAAAGATGACGGCGGTGAGTGTCCGGAAGAAAACCAAAAGTGCCATACATCCAGCCTGCCATAGCACTGTCAGTGCCTTTGGGGCATGGGTGGATTGTATTCGGTTTCTTTCCTGATTGAAACCCCAAAAGAATACAAAGCAAAATTGAATATCTTTGGAATTCCGGAAAAAAGGAAAACATCCCGGAGCTTTACGCTGGTTATACCTTTTGCGGGTAATGATTAGGCTCGTTGGCATTACATTAAAAAGACATATTATGATTTCTGTAGCTAAAACAAATCTTAGTGCTTTAAACGAAAGGCAGAGAGAAGCTGTTGTGAGTGAAGAAAAACGTTTATTGGTTCTGGCAGGTGCGGGGTCTGGCAAAACCAAAACCCTTTTGCAAAAACTTATTTATCTGATTGAAGAAAAAGGTGTGAGCCCTTCCAGCATCCTTGCCATTACCTTTACAAAAAATGCAACCAATGAAATGATTGACCGCCTTATCATTTCTGCTGATACCACCGGAGACTATCAAAAAGCACTCAACAGCAGGAGAATTGCCAAATCAGACAAAGATTTAATGCGGTTTCAGCAGCAGAAAAAATTCAAATGGATTGACGGGCTTACAGTGAGAACATTTCACTCTTTCTGCTACAGCATTTTAAGGAACTATGGCGTAAATGAGTTTGATAACAAATTCAGAATAATTGGTGATGAAAAAAGAGCCGAGGAAGATGAGCTATCAAGGTTTATAGCACCTGAAACCGCGTTTGAAGTATTTCACAAACTATTGATTGAACAGTGCGAAGATGTAGAGTACCTTTTGCAATTAAAGAGGTACATTCTTGACTATTTAATTGAAAAAATCCATTTAAAGAAAACGGAAACCGGAGGCTTTCCGGAAACCGGCAAGTATTTTACCACCCTCGACGGAACCAAAGTCCGTTCGAAATCAGAACAATTTATTGCCGACTGGCTATACAGGCACAGCATAAAATACGAATATGAGCCCCTTCTCAATGTAAAAGATTTTTCGTTTCATCCAGACTTTTATATCCCTGAGGCAAATCTGTATATTGAGCATGTCAGCGACAAAAGCTATTCTACCAAAGCCAAGGAAGAGCAGTTTCAGAAAGGTAATTTGCTGCTTGTAAAAACCTTCGAGAGCATGACCAAAGATTCTGCACTATTCAATCATACCCTCGACAGTATTGTTAAAAACCGGCTGCCATCCAATTACCTTAAAACCGTAAGGTTGAACTTCAAAGAGGAATTCAATGGATACCATGAAGATGTGAAAGACTTCGTGCAACAAATCATGAGAATTACGGACATGATGAAAGTTGAAAACATTGACATTGATGGGGTATTGGAAAATGCACGCAAGGATCAGCATGAAAGAGTCCGGAATTTTTATGAACTGGCAATCCCAATTGTCAAAAAATATGCCCACTACTGCACCAACAAATCCTACCTCGACTTTAATGATCTGATCAGCAGAAGTATTTCCCTTTTTAAGAATCATCAGGACATTGCCAATAAATACACAAGCAAGTATCAGTACATACTTGTGGATGAGTTTCAGGATGTGAATAATTTGCAGGTTGAGCTTATCAAACTCTTACTTACAGATAAAACCCAGCTCTTTTGCGTAGGCGACGATTGGCAAAGCATTTATGGGTTTCGGGGTTCCAATGTGAGTTATATTGTTGAGTTTGAAAATCATTTTACCGACGCCAAAATCGTTAAACTCAATTTGAATTACAGAAGTACTCAAAATATTGTAGGTGCAAGCAATGAAGTAATCAAGCACAATAAATTTAAAGTAGAGAAAGACCTCCAGGCATCAAAAAAGTCTGAACATAAAATTGTAGTGTATGCAGGCAACAGCCTGGAGGAAAACATTCAGTTTTGTGTGGAAAAAGTAGAAGAGCTTTTAGCCGAAGGTCTGAATAATGACGACATCCTTTTCCTTTACAGAAGGAGTAAAATGTTCTCCCCCTACTTCCGCAGATTTAAAAATGAAGGTTTGAAAGTACAGGGAAAAACCATACACGCATCCAAAGGACTTGAGGCAAAAGTTGTCTTTATAATAGGGTTGACCGAAGGCTATGGTGGGTTTCCCGATATCTGGATGGAAGACAGAATATTTCAGGTGATAAAAAAGGCCAATCATGATCTGCTTATGGAGGAGGAACGCAGATTGTTTTATGTTGCCATTACCAGAGCCAAAGACAAACTTTTCCTGATTACCGAAAAAGGGAATGAGTCAGGATTTTTGAAAGAAATACCCGATGTTTTTACGGTCAGATCTGCGCTGCCAATGAAATCAGTGGTTGAAGAGGTTCTTCTTTGCGAGAGTTGCTTCAGCCAGCTGGAGAAGCTTTGGATGGTTTGTCCCTATTGTGGACATAAAGTCAAAGAATAAAAAGGGGCGAGGGTTCAGAGGGTTGCCCCTGAGAAAGGAAAGGAATTCTTAAAAAATCTTATCTTCACACTATTTCGGTATGTTTGAGGTTTGAGAGAAAGGAGTAGGGAACCCCCGGTGGGTAAATTCTCCATCCTTTCAAAAGTATGATCCAGAACCAAAACCCTAGCTGATGAAGAATCTGAAAACCAACATTTATTTTAAGCTTACCAGCATCCTGGTGATTGTATTGTTGCTGCTGATCCCTGTATCGCGTATCAAAAGCCTTATCACCGAGCGTGAGGGGCGGCAGCAGGAGGCCATCTTTGAGGTGAACTCCCTGTGGGCTTCTGAGCAGACCCTCGGAGGGCCGGTATTGTCCATCCCCTATGAGAGAGAGGCCACCGAAACGTTGCGCGAAGGGGGCACAACCCGCACCGTGCGTCAAACCGATCATATCCATATTCTTCCGCAGTTGTTGCGCATCGAGGGGACTTTAGTGCCTCAGAAGCGTAAGCGTGGCATTTTCGAGGTGGTGGTATATACGGCGCAGCTGCAGTTCTCGGGAGTGTTTGCCTTGCCCGCTGCCGACGAACTAAAAATGGCCGGACAGTCTGTTCACTTCGACCGTGCTACCCTTAGCCTGGGGCTCGACGACCTGCGGGGTATCGAAGATCCGGTGGTACTGCAGTGGAACGACCAGACCCACGACTTTGACCCCGGCCTCGAGGTGCGCGACATCCTCAAAAACGGACTGAGCACCCCAGTTGGCCTCGATGCAGAAAACACACGGGAGTATGCTTTCTCCTTCAACCTGCAGATCCGCGGCAGCCGGAATATGATGTTCGTACCCGTGGGAAAGATCACCGAGGTGGAGATCAACTCTGCATGGCCCGATCCCAGCTTTGGTGGCGCTTTTCTGCCCAGCCAGCGCCAGGTAAACGATCAGGGTTTCTCGGCTCAGTGGAAAGTGTTGCATCTCAACCGCAGCTTCCCCCAGATCTGGACCGGCAACCAGTACAACCTGCAGGAGGCTGCTTTTGGCGTTAGCCTGCTGCTGCCAGTGGACCATTACATGAAATCGTTCCGCTCAGTGAAATATGCCATCCTTATTGTGGGCTTCACCTTCCTGGTGTTCTTCTTTGTAGAAGTTCTCAACAAAGTGTTTATACACCCCATACAGTATATCCTGGTGGGCATGGCCCTGATTATTTTCTATACCCTGCTGATCTCCATCTCGGAGCATCTCAGTTTCAATGCAGCCTTTGTAATATCGCTGCTGGCCACACTGGGCCTGGTGGCTACGTATGTGAAAGCCGTGGTGAAATCGCACCTGATCACCGGCATTGTGGTGGGGGTGCTGGCCATACTCTACGGCTTTGTGTTTGTAATCATACAGCTGCAGGATTTTGCACTGCTCTTCGGAAGCTTGGGGCTGTTCCTGATCCTGGCACTGGTAATGTACTTCTCCAGAAAAATTGACTGGTACAATGTGTACGGAGAGAAGAACGAAGAGGATTGATAGTCAGTGTTTTGAAAGTACTAATCGCAACCGCTAACTATGGGGCGATGATGTTTTTATAGAATTTTTTACCCCCAGGGCGTTTTTCGTATTGAGAATTATCTTTACATTTGTGCCGTTCAAAAAACAACGAATCATGATTTTCACCTACAACCATCATCATCATTGCAGACCTGCTCCCACGGAATAGTGTCGTAATGATCTTGTGTTGTGCAAGCATATAACGAACCGTGGGAGATCCTCCCGCGGTTTTTTTTTACCGGAAATTTCAGGTTCCTGAACAAAACGATCTCATAACAGTTTAACTTAGCAAAACAGCAAAAATGAATCTTTCTCTGAATACTTCCTCATTGCATCATCATCTGCATCATCATCATGTTGCAGCGTTATGCCTGTGCAGTAAGTTCCGGGGAAGGATATAACCGTATTTTTCCAAAAGGTGAAGGCTCGCAGGTTTCTGCGGGCCTTTTTTTGTGGCCTGTTCAGATCCCGGGATGCCCCACCACAAAATTTCAAACCTTTTAAACCCCAAGAAAAAATGACCAAGTTACGAATTGCCATTCAGAAGTCGGGCCGCCTGAGCGAGAAGAGCCTGCAATTGTTAAACGACTGCGGTATCAGCATCAGCAACGGCAACCGCACCCTGCTGGCGGCGGGGAAAAACTTCCCGGTGGAGATCCTCTACCTGCGCGATGATGATATCCCCGGTTACATCGAGGATGAGGTGGCCGATGTGGGAATCCTGGGCGAGAATGTGGTGCTGGAGAAAAGCCAGGGGCTGCAAATCGTGTCGCGCCTGGGGTTTGCCCGCTGCCGTATGTCGCTGGCTATCCCACGTGGAGAAGAGTACACCGGCCCACAATACCTGCAGGGCAAGCGCATTGCAACCTCCTACCCACGTATCCTGAAGAACTTCCTGCAACAAAAACAGGTTGATGCCGACATTCACGAGATTCTTGGCTCCGTCGAAATTGCCCCTTCCATTGGGCTTTCCGGGGCCATTTTTGATATTGTAAGCACCGGTAGCACCCTGCTGAGCAATGGGCTGAAGGAGGTGGATGTGGTGCTTAAGTCGGAAGCTGTTATGGTGAGCAGGCCGCAACTGGATCCCGAAAAGCAGGCCATACTCGACAAACTCCTGTTCCGGGTGAATGCCGTGCTCAAAGCCCGCAACAATCGCTACGTGCTGCTCAATGCCCCCAACGAAAGCCTGGAAAAGATCATCAGCATTATCCCCGGTATGAAAAGCCCCACCGTGGTGCCTCTGGCCGAAGAAGGATGGAGTGCCGTTCATTCGGTGATCAGCGAAGACCGCTTCTGGGAGGTCATCGACCAGCTCAAAGACGCCGGCGCACAAGGACTGCTGGTGATACCCATCGAAAAAATGGTCAATTAAACGTAAGGTTAAGGCTGATCAGAGTATTTCGTGCCCCGGCATCGCTATACCCCACACCCCATACCCCATGAACTCAACCCCAAAATCCCATATCCCATGAACTCAACCATCGAAATCATTTCCAATCCTCCCCGCGAGCAGTGGGAGGAGCTTTTGAAGCGTCCGGCAATGGATTCAGACTACCTGGATCAAGCCGTTGAAGATATCTTCTTTGCCGTAAAACGCAATGGCGACCAGGCATTGAAGGATTTTACACGCACCTTCGACGGGGTGCAACTCACCACCCTTGAAGTGCCGGCCCGGGAGATAGATGCTGCAGAGCAGCAGGTAAGCCCTGCTTTGCAGCAGGCCATCCGCACCGCTGCGGCCAATATTGGCAAGTTCCACGCTGCACAGAAGTGCGAGCCCGTTATGCTGGAAACCTCTCCCGGTGTAAGGTGCTGGCAAAAGGCAGTTCCTCTGCAACGCGTCGGGCTTTACATCCCTGGTGGCAGTGCACCTCTGTTCTCTTCGGTGCTGATGCTGGCTGTGCCCGCCCGTATTGCAGGTTGCCGGGAGATCATCCTGTGCACCCCTCCTTCAAAGGACGGAAAGGTAAACCCTGCCATCTTGTTTGCAGCAAAAATATCGGGAGTTACCCGTGTCTTTACCGTGGGAGGGGCCCAGGCCATTGCTGCCATGGCCTTTGGCACCGAAACCATTCCGGCGGTCAATAAGATCTTCGGGCCAGGCAATCAGTTTGTTACTGCTGCCAAGCAATCGGTGCAAAAGCTGGGGGTTGCCATCGACCTTCCTGCCGGCCCTTCAGAGGTGCTGGTGATGGCCGATGAAACCGCCAATGCCACCTTTGTGGCCTCCGATTTGCTGTCGCAGGCCGAACATGGTGCCGATAGCCAGGTAATCCTCCTTACTACCAGCAGGGAACTGGCAAAGGAAACCGTAATGCAGATGCAGCAGCAAATGGTTCAGCTGCCCCGGAGAGATATCATCGAACAAAGCCTGCAGTCGTGCAAGATCATCGTAATGGATTCGGTGGCCGAAATGGTGGATATGGTCAATGACTATGCCCCTGAGCACCTGATCATCTCCATGACCAACACAGGTAAGGTGGCCGAGGCCATCGTAAACGCCGGATCGGTGTTCCTGGGGAACTATACTCCCGAAAGTGCAGGCGACTATGCTTCGGGCACCAATCATACCCTGCCTACCAATGGCTTTGCCAAGGCCTACAGCGGGGTAAACCTCGACAGCTTTGTGCGCAAGATCACCTTCCAGGAGATTACCCCTGCAGGGCTGAAAGGATTGGGCGAAACCCTGCAGCAAATGGCCGAAGCCGAAAACCTCCAGGCACACAAACTGGCAGTGAGCGTAAGACTGGCGGCATTGTAATGCAAAGGCGCATGAGCCTGTCGTATCCCTGGTGCCTGAGCTTGTCGTATCCCGGTGCCTGAGCCTGTCGAAGGCACAGTGTCATGATGATACAGTTCAAATACAATCCGGTCGCTTCGACAGGCTCAGCGACCAACCCCTGGTGCCTGTCCAAGGCACCACCCCTCAAAGTGAACCAGAATGCAAATTCAAATAAAACGATACAAATGAACCCAAATAGCGCAGAAAAACTGGCCCGGCAGGCCATCCTCAGCCTGAAACCCTACAGCTCGGCAAGGGAAGAGTTTCCCGGCAACGAGGGGATCTTTCTCGATGCCAACGAAAGCCCCTACAACAAGCCCCTGAACCGGTACCCCGATCCGTTTCAGAAAAAGCTCAGGCAACGGCTGGCACAGCTCAAAGGGGTAAGCACCGAAAACATCATTGTGGGAAATGGCTCCGATGAAACCATCGACCTGCTTTTTCGCACCTTTTGCGAGCCCGGCGCCGACCATGTGTTGTCGGTTTCACCCACCTACGGCATGTACCAGGTGAGCGCTGCCATCAACGGTGTGGAATGCCGAAGCATCGAACTCAATGCCGATTTCAGTTTGCCGGTAGATCAATTGCTGGCATTGGCCAATACACAAACCAAAATGATCTGGATCTGCTCGCCCAACAACCCCACGGGCAACCGTTTTGCCGATGAAGACATCCGCAGATTGTTGCGCCAGTTCCAGGGTCTGGTGATCGTGGACGAGGCCTATGTGGATTTCTCTTCGGGGCAGTCGTGGTCAGGGGCATTGGCAGATTATCCCAACCTGGTGGTGCTGCAAACCCTCTCCAAGGCTTGGGGGCTGGCAGCCATACGGCTGGGGATGGCCTTTGCTTCGCCTGAGATCATCGCATTGATGATGAAGGTAAAACCTCCCTACAACGTGAATACCTTAACCCAGGAGAAAGCCCTGCAGGCTCTTTCCGAACCGCAGAAAACCCTCCAGAGGGTTCAGGAGATCGTGTCGGAGCGGGAGCGCCTGCTCAAAGAGCTGGCGGCACTGCCCTGGGTAAAGGAAACCTTGCCCTCCGATGCCAACTTCTTCCTCATCAGGGTTGAAGAGCCCGATGCTATTTACGACAAGCTTGTGCAGCGGGGTGTGATTGTACGCAACCGCTCACGCGAACCTCTCTGCCAGGGTTGTCTGCGTATTGCAGTGGGTACTCCCCTGCAAAACAACTACCTGCTGGAGGTGATGCGCGACATCGACAACCCCAATCCCCAGCTGCCCGCCAACTGGAATGCCCTGGCCGACTGGCTGGTAAACCCTGGTCGTGTGGCAGTGCGCCAGCGCCAGACCAAGGAAACCGATATCCGTGTGGAGCTCAACCTGGATGGCAACGGTAAAGCCGAAGTGAGCACCGGGCTGGGATTCTTCGACCATATGCTCGACCAGATTGCCCGACACAGCGGTTGCGACCTGGTAGTGAAAGTTGCAGGAGATTTGCATGTGGATGAACACCACACCCTCGAGGATACAGCCATTGCTTTGGGTGAAGCGTTCAACGATGCACTGGGCAATAAGATGGGGATTGAACGCTACGGCTTTGCATTGCCCATGGACGATTGCGCTGCCATGGTGCTGCTCGATTTTGGCGGACGGCCCGAACTGGTGTGGAAAGCAAAGTTCAAACGCGAAAAGGTTGGAGAGCTGCCCACCGAAATGTTTGAGCATTTCTTCAAATCATTTGCCGTTGGGGCACGGTGCAACCTCTACATCAAAGCCAAAGGCAAAAATGAACACCATAAGATCGAAGCCATTTTCAAAGCCCTGGCACGGGCCATACGTATGGCCATCAAACGTGAGCAAGGAGCCGACTTTTTGCCCAGCACCAAGGGGATGCTTTAAGATGTTTATTTGTTGAATCGTTTATTGCTGGGGGCCCCGCCCGAAGTCTTGATTTTTCTGGATTGAATTGTTGAATTGTTGAATTGATATTATGACCATAGCTATTATTAAGTACAATGCCGGCAACATCCGCTCGGTGAGCAATGCCCTCAACCGCCTGGGGGTTGAACACGCCATTACCGACAATCCTGATCAGATTGTGGCGGCCGATGGAGTGATATTCCCCGGAGTGGGAGAGGCTTCCACCACAATGGCCTATCTCAGCGAGAAAGGGCTCGATGTGCTTATCCGCCAGCTGAAACAGCCCGTACTGGGTATTTGCCTGGGCATGCAGCTCATGTGCAGCTGGTCGCAGGAGGGTGATACTCCCTGCCTTGGGATTTTCGATCTGCCCGTAAAGCGCTTCGATATCGGCCTGAAGATCCCTCACATGGGATGGAACAGCCTCCAGCAGGTGAAAGAACCTTTGTTTGCACCCCACATCGAAGGGCAGTTTGTATACTTTGTACACAGCTACTATGTGCCTGTGGCCAAAGAAACGGCAGCCCTGGCACACTACGGCTTACCCTTCAGTGCTGCACTGCAGAAAGATAACTTCTTTGCTACACAGTTTCACCCCGAAAAGAGCGGCGATGCAGGAGAGAAGATTCTGAAAGGTTTTCTTGAAATCGTACAAACCTCAAAACCGAATCCATGATAATTATTCCCGCCATAGATCTGATGAACAACCAGTGCGTGCGCCTGGAACAAGGTGATTTTGAAAAACAAACCGTTTACAGCTCCGATCCGGTGCAGATGGCTCAGTATTTCGTGCGAATGGGCTTCACCCACCTGCATATGGTGGATCTGGATGGGGCACGCCAGAAAATGCCTGTACACCTGCCTGTACTGCGCAATGTTTCGGCAACTGCTCCCCTTTTTGTGGATTTCAGCGGAGGGATCCGCAGCCAGCAACAGGCCCGGGAGGCATTTAGTATGGGTGCATCTGCAATTACCCTGGGCAGTATGGCCGTCAATGACCCCGAAACCACACTGGCCATCCTTCGCGAATTCGGTGCCGAAAAGGTGATTCTGGGCGCAGATGTAAAAGGAGAAAATATTGCTACCGCTGGCTGGCTGGAAGAAAGCAACCGCGATATCTTTTCGTTCCTTGATTTCTGGCTTACCCAGGGGTTCAGCAAAGTGATGATCACCGATGTGGCCAAAGATGGCATGATGCAGGGCCCTTCCATGGAACTGTACCGCAAGGTACTGCAACGTTTCCCAACCATCCGGCTCATTGCCAGTGGAGGTATAGCAACCATTAAGGATATCGCCGACCTACAAGAGATCGGGTGCTATGGTGCCATCACTGGTAAGGCTTTGTATGAAGGCAAAATCGGAATGGATGAGATTGCCATGTTTTTGAAAAAGTAAAAAATAATTATGCTGAACAACCGCATTAAACATGAGGAAAAGCAACATTCACGAAGGGGTTTGTTTATGGCTGACCCATTACGATCATACTTTGCCTTCATTGCGGTTTTAAACCCATCCTATGAACAACTTAGCAAAACGAATCATCCCTTGTCTTGATATTCGCAACGGACGAACGGTAAAAGGGATCAATTTTGTAGACATCCGCGATGCCGGAGATCCGGTGGAGCTGGCCCAGCGCTATTCGCAGCAGGGTGCCGATGAGCTGGTATTTCTGGATATAACGGCATCGCACGAGAAGCGCAAGCTGCTCAAGGCCCTGGTGGAGAAAGTGGCTGCCAGCATCAGCATCCCTTTTACTGTGGGGGGCGGTGTGTCGGAACTGCAGGATGCCGATGTGCTGCTGTCGGCCGGTGCGGATAAAATCTCTGTCAATTCCGCTGCCATTTTGCGTCCTCCTCTTATTGATGAGCTGGCCAAACAATTCGGGAGCCAGTTTGTGGTGGTGGCCATTGATGCCCGCCTGGAGAACGGGCAGTGGCAGGTGTACCGCAACGGGGGGCGTATCCCCACCGGGCGCGAGCTGTTCGAATATGCCCGCGAGATGCAGCAACGGGGTGCCGGCGAGATCCTGTGGACTTCCATGAACCACGATGGCACCCAGAATGGTTTTGCCAACGAAACCCTGCGCGAGCTTGGGCAGCTGCTCAATATTCCCCTGATCGCTTCGGGCGGTGCCGGCACAAAGCAGCACTTTGCCGATGCCTTTACCTTAGGCCAGGCAGACGCAGCACTTGCCGCCAGCGTATTTCACTACGATACCATCCCCATTCCCACACTGAAGCGTTTTCTGCAAGAACAGGGGATCAAGGTGCGGAGTTGATTAACTTTAATAACATAAAAGTCTGGTGCCTGAGCCTGTCGAAGGCACAGTATCATGATGAAACTGTTTTGAATACTACCCGGTCGCTTCGACAGGCTCAGCGACCAAAATCTGTGCTGGCCTTTTCAGCGATACATCTTAAAACAATAAAGAAGATCAAATATGAAAAACATCAATTTCACCAAACTCAATGGCCTGGTGCCTGCCATTATACAAGAGCCTGTGGGAGGCAAGGTACTCATGACCGGCTTCATGAATCAGGAAGCCTTTGACATTACGCAGCAAACCGGGAAGGTGACCTTCTTCAGCCGCAGCCGCAACACCCTTTGGACCAAAGGCGAAACCAGCGGCAACTTCCTGCTGGTGAAGGAGATTCTGGCCGATTGCGACCAGGATACTCTTCTGATCTATGCTGAACCTGCAGGTCCTGTATGCCACACAGGTACCCCTACCTGCTTCGATGGCGATCCGGGTCCGGGCCTGGCATTCCTTTCGCAGCTGGAAAAAGTGATACAAGGGCGCAAGGGGCAATCGGCAGATACCTCTTACACCGCTCGTCTGTTTGAGAAGGGGCTGCCACGCATTGCCCAGAAGGTGGGCGAAGAGGCAGTGGAGTGTGTTATCGAAGCCATGAAAGGCGACAAGGAGAAGTTTAAGGAAGAGGCAGCCGATCTACTCTACCACCTGATCGTTTTGCTGGCACAACAGGATTTACAACTGCAGGAAGTGATTGACGTATTGCGCGGGCGGCATAAATAGCTCCGGGGCTACCAGCCTATTCCCACACGACCTCCCACCACATACAGGAAACCCCTGAAGTTGTAGCTGAACACATCGCCCGTGTCGTGGATCAAAACAATATCCGATGGAATGGTCTGTTCCGACCATCGCAGACCCACCCCCATAAACAGGTCGATCAAGAGATGTCTGTTCAGGATGGTCTGGTAACCCAGTGTCCCTTTCAGGGTAAAGGAATGGGTTTGCCGGTCCCACACACGGGCGTTGTAATCGTAATAGGTAAGCCCGTTTTCCATGTATTCGTTCCAGCTGTCGCCCCGGTGTCTGAGTTGCAGGTAACGATAGCCAGCCCCTGCCGACAGGTAAAAGCCTTCGGGTTCGGGCTGGTCGAGCAAAAAGTGGCGCAAAAACACTTCCATCCCCATACCTTTCATTCCATAGAGGTCGTAGTTTCCAAAATAGTTTCCTCTCTGACCCCGGTAGTATAGGGTAGGGGCAAGGGTAATCCATTGGTTCTGGCGGGGCAGGCGTTTGTCGATCTCGATTCGTACCCCATTGTCAAACAGGTGTTGGGGTACCCCCATGATAAGGGTGCGGTGCTTATGAGCAAGAGTATCCTGGCTGCCTTTGAGGGTTGCCGGGATCAACACCATTGTCATAGCTATGATAAATATAAATTTTTGCATTCGTTTCCGATTTAGGATTTTTAAAAAACGAGGTTACTGCATAAAGCTGTTTCCAGCTTTCGAAGCCATCATCAGCGCCTGTGTCCGGTTGCTATGCCCAGACGTATGCCCAGTAGCATGATAGATCCGCTGTATCCCGGGTCCCAGTAATTGTTGTTGAAGCGTTTCTCTCCATTGCCCGAAAATCTGAAATCGGCATGCCTTATTCCCAAGCCGGTATACAGATCGACGTGTGCTATGCCTGAGGTAAATGCCATCAGGCCTATGGTTACCTCTCCCCCCCAGCGGTTGATCATGGTTCGACCCTCGGAGCTTACCCCCAATTCGCGGTGGTTGTATTGCAGGTCGTGATAATGCCACACGAAACCATAGCTGATATAGTAGGGAGAGTGTCCGAAGGTTATACCCCCCGGGTAAAAGCGATGACTCAGGTGCAACCCTACCCCTCGGTGAGTTTTAAAGTTGGCTCCGGAGAACGCATCGGAGTTGGAGTTGTTGTCGTGCAGATAAACGATGGGTGAGATTACGACCCAGTTTTTTTCATCCACCTTACGGTCAAAATCGATCCGTAGTCCGTTTGCAGTAAGAAAAAACGGTTGTACCGAAACCAAGGATATGGCATTGTTTCTCTTCTCTGTTTCTTGCTGCTGGGCGCGTAGCGAGCTGAAACCGCACAGACTTATGAGCAGTAAAATATAAATTTTATTCATGGTTCAGGATTTGGGCAGGGTTAGTTTGCTGATGAGGGAAATACCATTGAAGTCGTAGCTGTATTGGTAGAGTCCATCCTCTGCTACCACGAAGAGATGCCCTCCAGAAGGGATCACATCGATGGCCCTGATGTCGAAGCTCTCCAGCAGCCTTATCTGGGTTGGGGTCTCCAGAATGAATACTTTCAGCCTGTCGTCACAGATAAATAATTTGTCGCCATCGATACCCAGTCCGCGGGGCCATACCATATTGTATTCTGCAGCCAGGATAGGGGCTTTGGGGTTGCTGATGTCGAAAATAAGCAGCTCGTTACGTCCTCCCGTCATATTCTCTGCACTGCGCAGGGTTACATAAGCATAGTTGCCTTGTACCACTACAGGGTCGTAGCTCACAAAGTGAGGGGTGAAGCTCAGTTTGTTGGGTTTGGCCGGATCGGAAAGGCCGTAGATATGCATTCCGTTGCGCGCGCCAATAAACAGGTGTTCTTCGGTGGGAAAGATTGTTTCGATGCCAAAACCCAGGTATTGATGGCTCAGGTTGAGCAGGTTGGACGGGTTGGCAATGCTGAAGGTGAGCAAACTTTCGTGATCTACCGTGTAAAGGTAGTTGTCTTTGATGGTAAAGCGGGCCATGGAGCCGCCGGTACCTGTATCGCCCGTTGCGGCATCTTTGGAGCACGCCACTGCCAGCACCAAAAGGGCGGCCAGTGCCAGGTTTGTTATTTTTGTCATATCCATACACTTTAAGGTTACTTTTTCCATCCTACAATTACGGTGTTGGCAGGGCGCTTGTGGCTTGAGTAGGCCCATGGGATGAAGTCCAGATCGGGTGGGGTAGGCTCGGGGAAGATACCGGCCAGCCGGTCCAGGATGTTGATCTGGGGGTAACCACTGATGTCGATAGATACCAGGTCTATGGAATTGTCAGCATACAGAACCTGCTCGCGAATGGCAAGGTCCATTACACCAGGTATGTGCAGAAATCCTGTGGAGTGAGGGTTGGCAGGATCATGGTTGTCGATAACATGAATGCCACGAAACAGGTCAACAATAAAAATGTAGTTGCCGTAGATGTAAATTTTTCCGGGAAACCGGAAATCCTGGGGAGGTTGCATGAATACACTGACCGGAAGATCCGATTTTTTCATCAACACCGGGGTGTAGGCTGTCAGGTCGCGTTCGTCGGGCTCTATGCTGATGCTGGTGAGCAATAGCACAGCTGCCGCAAACGCAAGTGTTCGCAGGGTTTTCATAAAGCAGGGTTTTGGTTGTTGAAAAAAGAACGTTGAGTTGCTGAAATGTAATATTGGTCGTATCAAAATTAATTTAGTTTTTGGATTGACCAAGGGAAAAAGTAAAAAAAGCCATAGCCTTCTCCTATAGCGACTCACCATCGCTGAGCAGTTCACTGCATTCTCCGCTGAGCAGTTCACTGCATTCTCCCGGCCACCTGTGGAAGCAATTGCCGGGAGGATATACAGTAGCTATTGGGAATAGACCAACGATCCGCGGGTGTCTTCGGGAGATCAGCTGGTTACTTGTACTCGTCCCAGCTTTTAATGCTCAGCTCATCGGCCTCCAGGCGGCAGAAGGCCTGAATAAATGCACTGGCAAGGCGGGCATTGGTGATGAGTGGGATGTTGAAATCAATGGCACTTCGCCGTATCTCATAGTCGTTGTAAAGTTCGTCCTGCGACAGGTTTTTGGGGATGTTGATTACCAAATCGATTTTGCGGCTTTTGAGGTACTCCAGGGTGTTGGGCCCTTGCTTTTCGTCGGGCCAGTGCAGCATGGTGCAGGGCACCTGGTTGTTCTCCAGAAACTGCTGGGTGCCGCGGGTGGCAAAAAGCTTGTAGCCACGCTCATGCAGCAGACGTGCCGGCGCAAGCAATTCGGTTTTGGAGCGTGCCGGCCCGGTAGAAAGCAGGATATTTTGTTTGGGGATGGTATAGCCCACCGAAAGCATGGCCTTGAGGATGGCTTCGTAATAGTCTTCGCCCAGGCAGCCCACCTCCCCGGTAGATGCCATCTCCACCCCCAGCACAGGGTCGGCTTTTTGCAGGCGCGAGAAGCTAAACTGCGAGGCCTTCACCCCCACATAATCCAGCTCAAAGAGCGACTTGGAGGGTTTCTCCACCTTTTGCCCCAGCATGGCGCGGGTGGCCAGGTCGATGAAATTGGTCTTGAGTACCTTGGAAACAAATGGGAAGCTGCGCGAAGCCCGCAGGTTGCACTCAATTACCTTGATGTCGTTGTCTCTGGCCAGGAACTGAATGTTGAAGGGTCCGGTAATGTTGAGTTCTGCCGCAATCTTCCGTGCAATGCGCTTTACCCTCCTTATGGTTTCCACATACAACTTCTGTGGCGGAAACACAATGGTGGCATCGCCCGAATGCACCCCGGCAAACTCCACATGCTCCGATATGGCATACACCACAATCTCTCCGTTGCGGGCCACGGCATCGTATTCAATCTCCTTGGCATTTTCAATGAATTCGCTCACCACCACCGGGTACTGTTTGGAAACATTGGCTGCCAGCTCCAGGAAGTATTCCAGCTCGCGGGCGTTGGAAACCACGTTCATGGCGGCTCCCGACAGTACATAGGAAGGTCGGATGAGCACCGGATAGCCCACCGTTTCCACAAAGCGGTAGATGTCTTCCACGGTGGTAAGTTCTTGCCATGCGGGTTGGTCTACCCCCAGGCCGTCGAGCATAGAGGAGAATTTGTGGCGGTCTTCGGCCCTGTCGATACTCAGGGCAGAGGTGCCCAGTATGTTTACCCCGGCCTGGTGCAGGCGCATGGCCAGGTTGTTGGGGATCTGCCCGCCCATGGATACTACTACCCCATGGGGGTCTTCAAAGTCGATGATGTCCATTACCCGTTCGTAGGAGAGCTCGTCGAAGTAGAGGCGGTCGCAGATGTCGTAATCTGTGCTGACGGTTTCAGGGTTGTAGTTGATCATCACCGAGCGCAGCCCGTTTTTGCTGAGCGTTTGCAGGGCATTTACACTGCACCAGTCGAACTCCACGCTGCTGCCGATGCGGTAGGCACCCGATCCCAGCACAATGCCCGACTGTTTGTCGCGTTCGGGTACCAGGTCGTTTTCGGTGCCGTGGTAGGTGAGGTAGAGGTAGTTGGTTCGGGCCGGATATTCGGCAGCCAGGGTGTCAATCTGTTTCACCACGGGTAGTATGCCCAGCTCTTTGCGATGGTGGCGCACCTGCAGGCTGTATTGGGTAACATCGCCCTCCTTGTTCTTGAGCAGGTTTTTGGCAATCTGGAAATCGGAGAAGCCCAGCTGCTTGGCCTGGCGCAGCAGTGCCGGTGGCAGGTCCTCTATGCCTGCAAAAGCCGAGAGCCGGTTTTTCATATCGGTGATGTTGCGCAGCTTGTACAAAAACCAGCGGTCGATGCGGGTGAGTTCGTGTATCTGGTCGATGGTGAAGTTGTGCTGCAGGGCCATAGCAATTACAAAGATCCGGGTGTCGGTGGGGTTGCTCAGTTCACGGGCAATCTCTTCACGGTCGCTTATCTCCAGCTCTTTGTTTTCCACAAAACCGTGCATGCCCTGCCCAATCATGCGCAGGCCCTTCTGCATGGCTTCTTCGAAGTTGCGCCCCACGGCCATCACCTCGCCCACACTCTTCATGCTGCTGCCAATCTGTTTGGATACCCCTTTGAATTTGCCAAGGTCCCAGCGCGGGATTTTGCACACCACATAGTCCAGGGCCGGCTCAAAGAAGGCAGGGGTGGTCTGGGTTACTGCATTTTTCAGTTCATGCAGGCCATAGCCCAGTCCCAGCTTGGCGGCCACAAAGGCCAGCGGATAGCCGGTTGCTTTGGAGGCCAGGGCGCTGGAGCGCGACAGGCGGGCATTTACTTCGATAACCCGGTAATCCTCCGAGTGGGGGTCGAGGGCATATTGCACGTTGCACTCGCCCACAATGCCGATGTGGCGCACAATTTTGATGGCAATTTCGCGCAGCATGTGGTATTCGCTGTTGGTGAGGGTCTGGGAGGGAGCAATTACGATGCTTTCGCCGGTGTGGATGCCCAGGGGGTCGAAGTTTTCCATGTTGCAAACGGTGATGCAGTTATCGTAGCGGTCGCGCACCACCTCATACTCCACCTCTTTCCATCCTTTGAGCGATTTTTCCACCAGTATCTGAGAGGCATAGTTGAGGGCTTTGGAAGCCAGTTGATCCAGCTCCTCATCGTTGTTGCAGAAACCGCTGCCTTGTCCGCCCAGGGTATATCCTGCCCTGATGATTACGGGGTAGCCCAGGCGGTTGGCGGCTTTCATGGCATCGGCCACTGAGGTTACCGCTTCGCTTTTGATGGTAAGCACGTCAATTTCATCGAGCTTCTTCACGAACAGTTCGCGGTCTTCGGTGTTCATGATGGCCTCCACCGGAGTACCCAGCACTTCCACTTTGTACTTTTTAAGCACCCCGCTCTGGTGGAGTGCCACCCCGCAGTTGAGGGCGGTTTGCCCGCCAAAGGCCAGCAGTATGCCCTGGGGTTTCTCTTTGCGGATTACCTTTTCCACGAAAAAGGGAGTTACCGGCAGGTAGTAGATGGTGTCGGCTATGCCTTCGGAGGTTTGTACGGTAGCGATGTTGGGGTTTATCAGAACGGTGTGTATGCCTTCTTCCTTCAGGGCTTTCAGGGCCTGGGAACCGGAATAGTCAAATTCGCCGGCTTCGCCGATTTTTAAGGCTCCCGAGCCTATGACAAGTACTTTTTTTAACTTCATAGATTAGGTGTTTTTAACCGCAGATAAACTGAGGCGCAGAAATTTCTCACAGGTGGGCATCAGGTTATTTTGCGGGGATGTTGATTTTTTGACTGGTTTACGCAAAGCTTTCGCAAAGTGGATAAACGGAGAGAATTTGTTCCCATCCATTGAGGTCAGTGCTTTGTGGTTTTGTATTGCTCAATGCTTTTTACAAAATCATCAAATAGGAAATCGGTATCGGTGGGTCCGCTGGAGGCTTCCGGATGGAACTGGGTAGAAAAAAAGGGCTTTCCTTTATGCCGGATGCCCTCGTTGGTGTTGTCGTTGATGTTGATGAACAGCTCTTCCCATTCATGGCTGAGGCTGTCGGGCAGGGTAGCATAGCCATGGTTCTGTGAGGTGATGAAGCATCGGTTGGTGCCTTTGAGCAGCACAGGCTGGTTGTGGCTGCGGTGGCCGTATTTCAGCTTGTAGGTGTCACCCCCGGCGGCCAGCGCAAGCAACTGGTTGCCCAGGCAGATGCCGAAGATGGGTTTATCCTGCTCAAGGGCTTTGGCAATGTGGGCAATGGTGGGCACACACTGCTTGGGGTCGCCGGGACCGTTGGAGATAAACAACCCGTCGTAGGCGAGGGTGGTAAAGTCATAATCCCAGGGCACGCGTATAACGGTGGTGTCGCGTTGGAGCAGCTTGCGGATGATGTTGTACTTCACCCCGCAATCCACCAGCGCAATGCGGTGCTTGCCGTTGCCATAGGTTATTACCTCTCGGGTGCTTACTTCAGCCACCAGGTTGCGTTGGTTGGGGTCGGCAAATTGGATTTGCTGACCGGGAAATTCAATCTTACCGCTCATACTTCCTTTTTCGCGCAGTACCTTGGTCAGGGCGCGGGTATCTACCCCACCGATAGCGGGTACCTGGTTCTGTATAAGCCATTCGCTGAGGGTGGTCCAGGCATTCCAGTGGCTCGACTCAAAGGAGTATTCCGAAATGATGAGTCCTGAGATGTGGATGTTTTCTGATTCATAGTATTTGAGCAGTTCCATCTCGCGGATCATGGGAGGCACACCGTAGTTGCCGATGAGGGGGTAAGTGAGCACCAGAATCTGACCACGGTAAGAGGGGTCGGTAAGGCTTTCGGGGTAGCCCGACATGGCGGTGTTGAACACTACTTCGCCGGCAATGGCCTTGCGGAAGCCAAAGGAGTATCCCTGATGGATGGAGCCATCGGCAAGGATGAGTTGGGCGTCAGCTGTTTGTTGGGGGATAGGGGCTGCGGGTGCAGCAGAGGGGTTTCCGGTCATTTTTTCTGAGGGGTTGTGGAGGCTGGCAGGCACTCCGGTACATATTCCTTTTTTCTAACCGGAATACAAAATTACTGCTTTTAAACCTGGGTTTAAAAGTTTTTTTCAAAAAAGTGAAAGGCCTTTTGCGTTTCCCGCGTTTAACGGGGCAAAAGGCCTTTCTGTTGCAAGCAGGAAAATCAGTATTCCTGCAGAAATATGTTCTCTATCGTCCCATGGAGTTCATCCTGTAGCGCACACCAAGGTTGAGCACAAAAGGGTTATCGTTGAAAATATTCACATCGCCATGAATGCGAAGAACCACGCCACTTTGCACAAATAGGTCCACATGTTTTAACTGATAGGTTACTGTTCCCATGGGTTCCAGGTAGAACCGGGAGAAGTTTGCGCCTTTTTTCAGATCTACCAGACTTCCGCAAGCCTCCCGGATAATGAAATCGTGGAAATCGTTAAAGTGAGCATATACCAGGCGGCTGCCGAAAGATAGCTTCATCGGGCGCAGGTTGTAGTGCATGTTGTACTGCAGACTGGTACGCAAAAAGCTGGTTCTGATATACTGATGATGGTTTTGTTCTGCAAACAAGGGCTTGTAGTTGTTATGGTAATCGAACTGCCCATACCCCAAACTGCCCAGTATTTCGCTGGAAATGTTCGAATGGGATTTAAAATACCAAACTCCACCCAATTCGGAGAAAAAGTTGGATGCTGACATTCGTTGATCTATACTTCGGTTCTGGTAGCCGGCAAATACTGCAAATTCTTCAGTAATGGCATATCCGGCATTTACGCAAATATCGTTGGAGCCCAGGGAGGCCTCAGCCACAAGGTCGCCAGCAGCTTCAAAGCCCGGCATAAACAATGTATTGGCCTGGTAAACGGGTACGCAAGACGAAAAACTCATCCCCGCCAGAAGAAAAACAATGGCTACCCTTACTTTTGAGTTCTTGTAATTGACTTTCATAGTTTTTGTGTGTTTGGTTGGTTATGGTTCAGTAAAACTACGTACGTTTTATGGGGTAGCGTATAGGTAATTTAGCTTGTTTTGTGTAGGTTTTATCACTTGTTTAACAAGTCAGGCCCCTGCTTATCCTCTGTGTTTAAGAAGGATGCAGGGGCCTGCATGCAGGATATGTGCAGCGGTATTAGCTTTTATCAGTGCTAAGATGCAGCATCAACGGTTTAGGTGATTCATCCGGTAACGTATGCCAAAATTCATTGTAAAGACATCATGGCTAAAAATACTGGTATCGCCGTGCAAAAGGAAAACGAATCCACTTTGCGCAAAAACACTGATCTGTTTAACGTTTAGGGTGAGGGTTCCCATGGGCTCCAGGTAGATGCGGGCAAAATTGCTTGCTGTTTCATGGTTAACCACAGAGCCAGTTGCTTCCCGGATAATAAGATCTTCAAAGTGGTTGAAATGGGCATATACAAACCGGCTCCCCAGCGAAAACGTCATGGGGCTGACGTGAAAATGAAGGTTGTACTGCAAAGCAGAGCGCATGTGATCTGTGTTGATAAATCGTTGATGGTGAGAGTCAGAAAAAATAGGCTTGTGTCTTTTGTAATAGCTGAACTGCCCGTAGCCAAAGCTCCCCAGGATCTCACTCGAAATGGATTGGCTCTGGCCGGAAAACCATCCCAGGCCCAATTCATAGAAATAGTTTCCGGAAGTACCATCATCAAGGCTGCGGTTTTGATAACCTGCAAAGAGGGCCAGATTCTGGCTCGCTGCATAGCCCGCATTAACGCTTAGATCGCCGGTGCCCAATGAGGCTTCTGCAACAAAATCGCCTTTTTCCTCAAAGGCCGGCATAAAAAGAGTGTTGGTGCGGTAAACCGGTACACAGGATGAAAGCGCAAAGGCCAGCATCAGGACAGTAAACAAAAACTGCCTCCAGGTTTGCATGATTTTTCTTTTGTGCATCATAATGGTTTTGGTTTTAAAGGTGGAGTAAAAGTATTTATAATTTTTGATATGAAACATCTCTGCCAAGCAGAATTGATGTTGTTTTTAATTGTATATGCCTGTCAATGAGGTTTGTATGTTTCTAAAACGTGAGTTTCCCTGGGTTGTACTTGCCAACCGCATTCAAATGTTTCTATCTTTATCCCACCAAAAACCAAAGCTATGTTTCAATCTGTAAATCCGGCCACTGGTGCCAGGGTATCTGATTATTCGGCCCACAACGAACTGCAAACCCGCGATATTATATGCCAGGTGCACCTCGCCTGGATGCAATGGAAGGATGTTCCTTTTTCGCAACGTGCTGTCCTTATGGAGCGGACAGCAGAGGTTTTGCTTGATGGAAAGGAGGAGTATGCCAGGCTGATGGTGCTGGAGATGGGTAAACCCATCCAGCAGGCCCGCGCCGAGGTGGAGAAGTGCGCTTCGGTGTGTCGCTACTATGCATCCCATGCAGAGAGATTTCTTGCACCCGAACCCATTGCCACTGAAAACACGGAGAGCTTTATCGCTTACAACCCACTGGGAGTGGTGCTGGCGGTGATGCCGTGGAATTTTCCCTTCTGGCAGGTGTTTCGATTTGCCGCCCCTGCCCTGATGGGGGGTAATGCGGGTTTGCTCAAGCATGCCTCCAATGTAATGGGCTGTGCCATGGCCATTGAAGAGGTATTTCGCAAGGCCGGTTTTCCTGAAAACGTATTCCGCACCTTGCGTATAGCTGGACGCGATGTAGCTGCTGTGATTGAAAATCCGCTGGTGAAGGCCGTTACACTCACCGGAAGCGTTGGAGCAGGTGTTGCCGTTGCAAGCAAAGCGGGCGGGCAGCTCAAGAAGACGATACTTGAGCTGGGAGGTAGCGACCCTTACCTGGTTCTGGAAGATGCCGACCTGGAGCTGGCAGCCACAGCCTGCGTTGCAAGCCGGATGATCAATGGAGGGCAGAGTTGTGTAGCAGCCAAAAGATTTATCGTGGTGGATGCAGTATACGATCAGTTTGAAGCGATCTTCCTGGAAAAGATGAGGAAAAAAAAGATGGGCGATCCCTTTGATGAGCACTCTGACCTGGGGCCACAGGCACAAGTAAACCTGAGAGATGAGTTGCATCAGCAGGTGCTGGAGAGTATCAGCCTGGGGGCACGATGCCTGCTGGGGGGATACATTCCGGACCAACCCGGAGCGTGGTATCCTCCTACGGTGCTGGCAGAGGTAAAGCCGGGCATGCCTGCCTGGCAGGAAGAGCTCTTCGGTCCGGTGGCTGCACTGATCCGTGCCAGCAACGAAACGGAGGCCATCCGTATTGCCAACGATAGCATATTTGGGTTGGGGGCTGCCGTTTTTACCCGCAATCCTGATCGGGGACGTTACATCGCTCAGCATTTGCTCAACGCTGGTTCCTGCTTCGTAAACGACTTCGTGAAATCTGACCCAAGACTACCCTTTGGAGGTATAGGGCACAGCGGATATGGGCGAGAGCTCTCCTACCTGGGGATCAGAGAATTTATGAATGTAAAAACTGTGGTGGTGAAATAACATTTCAGTCAAACACCCTGCTTTCAATGATGCCATTGATGCGCTGAAGTGCCTGGTCAATCTCCCGTTCAGGAGTAATGAAATTGTGTTCGCCCCAGAATTCAGGGTCGTACGAAAAGTCCTGATCGGCAAAGATGGTTTGGGTTCGGAAGGTATCGCGCCGGCGAAAACGACTGACATTTTCGGTTTGAACCTGTACTACGGCCCTTTCAAAAAACACTTTGTATTCGCTCCACTGCAGTCGGTTGCGACGGCGCGCGCGCAGTTGTATCTCTCCGCGAACATGGCTTACATGATACCGGTCCTGCCAGGGCTGATACTGCACAAAATAGGATGCACTCAGTATCTGGGTAACGTGGGTTGGGCTCTGGCGCGGGATAAAACGACTCTGGATACGTCGAATATTGCGACGGTTGATTTCAAACTCTACCTTCAATATGGCCAGAGTGGTTTTATCCACAAAAATACTCCCTTTGTGCAAAGGTTCACGAATGTGCTCTTTTTGTTCAAAATCAATCACATAGGCCAGTCCATTGTCGGTAATGACCAACCCAGCCGGTTTGAAATTGTAATCGTTAAGGAATTCCGGATCCATAAAGTCCGGAGCATTGCGGATCAGGTCAAGATCTATGGCACTTTGCAACCCTGCTTTGAGCTTAAAGATCAGGGTATCCTGGCGGTCTTCGCTGGCAATATTTCGCGATTTGTATAACATGGCCTGGCTGTTCTGGCGGCTGTCCCAGGGGGGAGCGTATTCGCGGAGTAATGCCTCAGAATAGTTAAGCAATTGGTCTTCCTGTAGAATTCCTTCGCGATAGAAACTCAGGTAGTTGACCGCCGAAACCGGGTAGTTTTGCGATCTGGCGGCCAGAGCCCTGAGCAGTACCTCCCGGGGGTCGAAATAGGTGATTACGATTTCCTGCAGTGAAATATAGATCATCTCGAGGCCTACATCCGAAAAACCTTCCTTGAGCAGTTGAACGGGCAGCCAACGTGTAGAGTATCCCAGATGGCTGAATGCCAGAGTGTCGTGGGCATATTCCACAGGGATCCGCATCCGGAATATACCATCGGCATTGGCAGGTACTCCAATGGGTTTTCCGGCTATGCTGATGGATGACCAGGGAAGTGGAGTGCCGGTTTGCATATCCAGCACACGACCCTGTAGAGTAATGAATGGATCTGGCGCCGGCACAGGCAGGCTTTGCAAAGCTTCGGGCAATACCACCTCCGGGGCCCGGTAAATAAGGATATGGCGGTCGATGATCCTGAAGCCTAACCTGGGGTCGTTGAGCAGTTCTTCCAGGAAACTGCGTAGGTCTTGCCGGGTATTGCCAATACGGATCACCTGATCGCTGTCTACCAGTTCACTGTCGTAAATGAAGAAGTAGCCGGTCTGGCGGCTTACCTGGTTGAAAATGTTGTACAGGGTGTTGGTTTGCCGCGAAAGCCGGATCTCAACCTGCGGGAAATCCTGCGCACGGGTCTGTTGCCATGGGCTTAACAACAACGCACCCGCTGCAAACATTACAATGTATGCAAAGAAAACAAAAGGGGTGGTATGTCGTGGGCCGGTAATCAATGCGAACTGAAAATATAGGAAGTGTCAGACAGCTTCTCATACCGGATATCCAGTGAGAGAGCAATAAGTTGTGCCATGGTATCGGGCGAATGGTTGAAGAAGGTAACAGTAAGTCTGCGTTGCTCAAGATCCGGATTGTCCAGAATAAAGGAAGTGTTATGGTTTAGGTTGAGCACATGCAGGATAACAGCAAGCTTTTCATCTTTAAAATGCATGTGATTTCTCCGCCAAGTTGTATTGTATTGCCCCTGGAAGGGGGATTTGGAAAGAGAGTTTTCATGCAGAACAAGCAGCTCTCCTGCTTCTGCGATCATGCTTTTACGCATTCCCTCGCGAGCACTTACCTTAACCCTTCCGGTTTCTACAAAAAGTTCAAGGGCTCCCTGTGCCGTAGTCTTCAGGTTGAAGGATGTTCCCAGTACTTCAATACGTGCCTGCTGTGTCTGGATGACAAAAGGCTGCTGAGGGTTATGAGCCACATCAAAGAAAGCTTCGCCCTCCAGGTTTACCTGGCGGGAACCGGGTTCGAATACAGGAGGGTAGGATACCAGGGTGCTGTTGCCCAGGTAGATCACTGTTCCGTCTTCCAGTGTATGCACAAGGGTTACATTATCGTCGTAAGTTTGAATGCTGTAGAGTTCTCCGTGGGTTTGGCGGTCAAGCCAGTTCATGTAGATCCAGGTAGCCAGAGCAACCAGTAACAACCATCCGGCAGCCCATTTGAGGTATTGTGGCAGGGTACGGGTTGCGGCATGTTGCGGTTGGGGGGCTGTTTCGAGCCGTGTGCTGAGTTTTTCCCAGGCATGATCGGTGTCGGGCAGCATCGGGCTTAGCTCAATGGCATGCCAATGCCCGGCAATTTCCTCAAAAGCCTGTTTCTTGTCCGGGTTGCGTCCCATGAAATCCCGGAAAGAACTCGCTTCGGCGAAATTCATTTCGCCTGCCAGGTAGCGGGCAATGAGCTGGTGATCTTCGGGGGTTAAAAAGTCTTTTTCCATGATCAGATGCGGTTATGCAAAAAACAGAATCAATTCTGCAAATGGTGTTTGTGTTGTTTGAATTGGTTGCGAAAAACAGCTAAAGCTTTTCCCATATTGGCTTCAACGGTTTTTACAGAGATAGAGAGTATGCTGGCAATTTCATGGTACTTCAGTCCTTCAAACCGGCTCATTTTGAAGATGGTCCGGGTTCTTTCAGGCAAAGTTTCCAGGATATGCTCCACCACTTCCATGAGCTGCTTCTCCTGCATACGCTCCAGGATCCCCTCAGACGTTGACTGGGACTGGACCGGTTGCGAGGCAGCATACTTTTCTCTTACAGCCTGCTGTCGTAAATGCTTCAGACTGTTATTGTAAGCTGCTTTGTAGAGATACGATTTCAAAGAAGTGCTGATGCGGGTGTTTTGCTGATCTTGCCAGAGGCGAAAAAACAGATCCTGCACAATCTCTTCTGCGGTGTCCATATCTTTTACAATTCCAAAACAAAACCTGCACAAAGGCTGGTAATAAAGCCTGAATATCTCTTCGAAGGCTTTCCTGCTCAGGGGTTTGTTTGATGGATTGATATTGAACAGCTTCATCAGCATTGTATTTTGTAACTCATTGGCCAGATGCCTTTACCGCCCATTTGAGATAACCTGCAAGGGTTCTTGCGATTGCATTTGCGGGCTGAAGTACTCTTGCAGGGTGCATTTTTTTCCACTGCGGCCAGGCCCCGGCACCATTCAGATGCCGGGGCCTTTGGTAAACATGCCGGGAATGGGTTGCAGGGTGTAAAGATAACAGTAATGTTTATTCCCGGCCCACGGCCTGTGTGATAAATGGTTTTGCCCGGTAGTGGGGTTTCCCCCTGCAGCTGCGCAATGTTTTGGCAAACCATGCGCACGGGTAAGCTGCTTTTTTATTCTTGCTGGTTCATGCTCTGCTCTCTTTCAAAAACTCTGTTGAGCTTGCGAATGGCCGACTCGATGGTTTGATCGGGTTCAATGTAGTTGTAATCGCCCCAGAAATCATCTTCGAAATACACAGGCACCATATCTGCAAATATAGAGCGGGGGTTGAAAGCTTCACGCAGGGGGAAGGGCTGGATATCGCCGGTCACACGTTCGGTAACGGCCATCTCGATCATCACCGTATAGCCTGTGCGGAAAAGCCTTCTTCTCCAGTCGGCAAAGAACTCCAGCTCGCTGCGGATGTAGTTGAGGTGGTATTTACCATCAATTTCCTGGTAGGTTACCAGATAGCGTGTGTTGGTGGGTGTAAAGCGCAGGCGGGCAGGTTTGCGCAATACAAAGCTTTGGGTGGCCTTGGTGCGATCCGAAAGGTCGAGGCTGAACTCAGCCATGGTAATGGCCAGGTTCTCTGCTTCCAGGTAAAGTTTGCCTTCAAAGAGGGCAAAGGGGAGAATAAGCCGGGGTTTAAAGCCAATCACGTAGTTGGTTCGGTCTTCAATCATTACGATATCCAGGAACTCATAGTCATAAAAGTCTATGGTTTGGGGGGAGATCAGCAGATCTGCATTGCGCACTACGTCGAGCATAATTGAGACCTGAGGTCCTCCCTGGAGTTTGAGCAACAGAGTATCTGCCTTTTTTACATTTGCACTTTTGCGCCCCTGAACGATCTTTACCCGATCCTGGCTAACCATGGCATCTATGGGCGACTGATACATATTGATAATGGCCTCAGAGATGGAGATGTAGTCGCGGCGCTGACGGATGGTTTCTCTGTAGAAACCGGTAAGCATGTAGGGGGTGGTAGCATAGTTTTCGGGTCTTTTTTCCAGGGCCCTGTATATCAGCTCACGTGGGTTTTGCGGGCGAACCAGCACTTCCTGAAGGGTAATGGAATGAGGCTCAATCAGAAATTCGTGCTGGCCTGAGCTCCTTCCTTCGATGCTGAAAGAGGCTACCCGGTAGCCCAGGTGCGAAATGCCGATAGAGGTTGCATTGAGCGACTTCTGAATCTTGAGGGTGAAATCGCCGTCGATGTTGGCTACCGTTCCGATGTGGGTGTTGGGCACATAAACATTGGCAAAAGAAACCGGACGTTTGGTACGGGCATCCTTTACGGTTCCTGTTATGGTAATAAAGGTGGGATCATCGGTTTGGGCCAGGGTTGCAGGCACAAGTGTGGTGAAAAAAAGTACTGCAACCAGCAGAAAAGGATAAAATCTGGTTTTCATAGCTGTGTATTTTTTAAGGTTGATGAGTAGGTTTCTTTTTTTACTGATACCGGAACTGAAATCTGCCGGTTTTCTTCTTTACTGCTATGATCCTTAACCAGGGGTTATACCCTATGTGATGAGATAAAAATTTCAAAAAAAAGATTGACTGTAAAAGCCAAAAGCCCTTGCTAAAGGGCTTTTGGGGTCAAAAAAAAGTTTGAAAATTATCGCCTTCCCTACAATAGGTGCAATTGGAGGGGGCCATCTGTGAGTTGCAGGTTCAGGTGGCAGTAAGGTAGGGGAGAGATCAGTTGCGAACGGCCACAAAACGAGCCAGGGGTGCCATTCGGGCCTTGTTCAGGCTGAGGGTATCGCCACCAATGGTATAATTGTCGGCTTTGTCCAATACTTCAAACAGCAGTTGTTCTACCTCCATATCCTGGCAGCCCATTTTGGTTGCAAATATTTCTGAGAAGCTGATCCTTCCGGGTGCCTCCATTTGAAAGGTGCCACCCATGCGGTTGCAGCCTCCGCTGCCATATACCCTGTTTCCAAGCACCTTAAAAACCAGGTAGGCCTCAGAATTCATTGTGCCGGGGTTTTCAATGCGACTGCCGTTAATTTCAAAGAGTTTCCAGTGTTTCTCCATGATCTCGCTGTTTTCCTTCTCAAGAATATAAGCAGCGGCCATCTCACTTTCAATGGAAACGCCCGACATGTCGCGTTGTATCAACCTGTTCTCTCCAACGGCAAATATCACTGGCATGGACCTGGTATTGGCGGGCTCCAGGGTAATGCTGTTGTTATCGTCGTTCCAGCGGAAGCGCCCCTCAACTTCAAAAACTTCTGCAGATTTGCCAAGGTAGGTGGTTTCCATTCTAAACGTTTCGTTACCCAAAAGCCGAATCATGGTGTGAATGCCTTCGCAATCGGCACAAGGTAAAACTCCGGTGTAAACCCCTTGCCAGTCGAGGGAATTCCTGCTGGTGTGATAGTCTGGCGGTATGTTTTGTGCGGTTTGTGAAGTGTTGCGGCACGAGCTAAATAAAGAGGAAATCAAGAGAATGAAAAGAAATAAACTCTGGTTTTTCATGAGAAAATAATTTAGTTAATTCATTGGCCTAATGGAACTTGCATGCTAATTTTGACTGCGTCGAGCTTCGGTTCATCTTTTTTTGTGAGCCGAAGTGCTCATGCAAGTTTCATGAGAAAATAATTTGTTTTAAATGGGACACATGGAACTCCATGTTTGCTATTTTCAAAAGTTTTTGTGTTAATTCGCAAACATGTTCGTTTCATAATAGGGATTTTTATAAGATTAATCAGGCTGTTTTGCAAAGGTAATGCCATGGATACAGAAAAGGAGTATAATGTGCAAAAATATCAATAATTCAATCCGATCTTTTCTCTTACCCCATCCAGTATTTCCATGATCTGCCTGCTTCGCAGGAAACTCATGACTTCGCTTTGGGTTTTGCCCTCTCTGATGAGATTATTGAAATGGGCTATTTCGTAATTGTAGCCGTGGGCAGAACCTGCAAATGTGAAATGCTCCACCTCTCCATTGGTGTGGTCGATGGTAAATCCGGAGGGTGCATGAAAAGGGGCGTGGATGATCATCTTGCCCTTGCTGCCCTGGATGGTGGCTTGTATGGGTATGTTTTCAAGGAAGGTGGAATAGAGCCGGGCCGATACACCATCCGGATACTGAAGGGTCATCTGGCAGGAAGAGTCTACTACATTTTCGAAAAAAGTAGCGCTGGACTGGATTTTTTCGGGCATCCCCAGGAGAGCATGTGCTGCAAAAATGGGGTAAATGCCGATATCCAGCAAACTGCCCCCTCCCATGTTCCGGGCAAAGACCCTGGATTGGGGGTCGAAATCGGGTTGAAACCCAAAGGCTGCTTCCAGGCCAATGATCTCTCCGATGGCTCCTTCCCTGATAAGCTTTACTGCCGCCTGGAAGTGGGGCAGGAAGGCGGTCCACAGCGCTTCCATAAGCAAAATTCCTTGCGACTGTGCGGTGGCAATCATGGTATTGACCTGCCCGGTGTTCATGGCAAAAGGTTTTTCGCACAGTACCGCTTTTCGATGCTCCAGACACATAAGGGTATGTTCAAAGTGCAGTGCGTGCGGAGTGGCCACATACACGGCGTCAATGTCGGGGTCCTCCAGCATCGACAGGTAACTACCATAGACCCTGGGCGCATGGTAGGTCGAAGCAAACTCCAGGGCTTTGGCCAGATCGCGCGAGGCTACCGCCCAAAGCTCCGATTGGGGCACCTGCAGAAGATCTGAGGCGAATTTGTGGGCAATCCTTCCGGGGCCCAGGATGGCCCAGCGGATGGTTCTGTTGGTGGTGGGTGTTTCCATGTAAAAGGTTGTTGGCTGCAAAAAGTGTTTGCTGGATCATAACCCAGGCCTGAGCATTTGCGAAAAAAGACTGCCTCAAGGGTGCACTTGCAGGGTCGCTCCGACAAGCTAAACGACCAGGAAATGCTTCTGAGGCAGCCTTATAATAAGTAGTACCGCACCTTCATTGTTGAAGGAGATTGATTATTTCAGATCGAATCGATCCAGATTCATCACTTTGGTCCAGGCGGCCACAAAATCCTTCACGAATTTTTCTTTGTTGTCGTCCTGGGCATAAAGCTCTGCATAAGCTCTGAGAACAGAGTTGGAACCAAACACCAGATCTACCCTGGTGGCAGTCCACTTCACCTGGTTGGTCTTCCTGTCTACCACATGGTACAGGTTTTCCGAAACAGGTTTCCAGTTGTAGCGCATATCGGTGAGGTTTACAAAGAAATCGTTGGTCAGAACGCCCACCTTGTCGGTAAATACGCCATGATTGGTTCCGGCATGATTGGCTCCCAGCACACGCATACCTCCCACCAGAACGGTCATTTCAGGAGCAGTCAGGCCCATGAGCTGTGTTCTGTCGAGCAGCATCTCTTCGGGTTTTACCGCATAGTTGTCTTTTATCCAGTTTCTGTATCCATCATGCAAAGGTTCAAGCACGCAGAATGATTCGCTGTCGGTCATTTCAGCGGTGGCGTCTCCTCTGCCCGGGCTGAAGGGTACTTTAACATCCACTCCGGCTTGCCTGGCTGCATTTTCCACGGCAGCGGTGCCTCCCAGCACGATCAGATCGGCAATGCTTACTTTCTTCTGAAGGCCTTTCTGGATTTCTTCCAGTTTTGCCAGTACTTTTTTCAGTCTCTCGGGCTCGTTGCCAGCCCAGTCTTTCTGGGGGGCAAGACGAATACGGGCACCGTTGGCACCGCCTCTGAAGTCGGAGCCTCGGAAGGTCCGTGCACTGTCCCAGGCAGTAGTGATCAGTTCGCTGTGCGACAAACCACTGTTCAGTAACTTTGTCTTCAGGTCTTCGATTTCTGCCTCCGACAGGGTGTAGTCGACAGCCGGAATAGGATCCTGCCATACGAGGTCTTCCTGGGGAACGTCCGGACCCAGGTACCGGCTTTTGGGGCCCAGATCGCGGTGGGTAAGCTTAAACCAGGCACGGGCAAAAGCATCTTCGAAAGCGGCTGAATCCTTGAAAAAGCGCTCAGATATTTTGCGGTACTCCGGATCCATCTTCAGGGCCATATCGGCATCGGTCATCATCGGATTGCGACGTACCCCGGGGATGTGTGCATCAAGGGGTTTGTCTTCCTCTTTGATGGCAACGGGCTCCCACTGCCAGGCTCCGGCAGGACTTTTCACTAACTCCCACTCATGATTGAGCAACAGATGGAAGTAGGTATGGTTCCAACGGTCGGGTTTGCTGGTCCATGCACCTTCCAGTCCACTGGTAACTGTATCTTCCGAATGGCCCTTGCCTTTGGGATTTTTCCAGCCAAAGCCCTGTTCTTCCAGGTCTGCAGCCTCGGGGTTTGGCCCCAGGATGGATGCATCGCCATGTCCGTGAGCTTTACCTACGGTGTGGCCACCGGCGGTCAAAGCAACGGTTTCTTCATCGTTCATGGCCATCCTTTTGAAGGTAACCCGCATGGCTTGTGCCGTTTTTAACGGGTCTGGTTTGCCATCAACCCCTTCAGGATTTACATAAATCAATCCCATCTGAACGGCAGCCAATGGATTTTCAAGTGAGTCTTCATCCGATTTATCGGAGTAGCGGTCTTTGCCCAGCCATTCTTTTTCAGCCCCCCAGTAAATGTCTTTTTCAGGGTGCCAGATATCTTCGCGTCCACCTGCAAAGCCAAAGGTTTTGAAGCCCATGGATTCATAGGCCATGTTTCCAGCCAGGATGAACAGATCGGCCCAGGAAAGCTTGTTGCCATATTTTTTCTTGATAGGCCACAACAGCCTGCGTGCCTTGTCGAGGTTTACATTGTCGGGCCAGCTGTTGAGCGGTGCGAAACGCTGGTTGCCTGTATTGCTGCCTCCTCGGCCATCGGCAACGCGGTAAGTGCCGGCACTGTGCCAGGCCATGCGGATCATTAAACCGCCATAGTGCCCCCAGTCGGCAGGCCACCAGTCCTGGCTGTCGGTCATCAGTTGTTTCAGATCGTTTTTCACTGCTTCCAGGTCGAGTTTTTTAAACTCTTCGCGGTAATTGAAACCCAGACCGTAAGGATTGGATTTGGTATCGTGCTGATGCAGGATATCCAGATTCAATGCATTGGGCCACCAGTCCTGGTTTCCGGGTCCGCTCATTACGGCAGGGCGCTTCCCTACAGCACCGGTTACCGGGCATTTGCTCATTTTGTTAGCGTCGTTTTCCATGTTTACTCTCTATTTGAATGTTGATGAAGTATGGGTTTGTAATGTAAGAACGTTCTGTTAAAATCAAATACATGATCCGGCACAACCAGAAGAGGGTTTAACACGTTTTCATTCCCGCTCATCTGGGTATGGTTTGCCCGTAATGACTTTATTTTAAAAATTTGCCAATGATCTGTAGCTTAACATCCTGTATCTGAAAATCAGGTATTTGTTTTTGGGCAAAATAGTTTTCGATGATATGATTAAGACCTTCGTCGGCAAAGTCTTCGATACGATCAGTTTCGGAGCAATACAGGTGGTGGTGTTTTTCCAGGATGGCATCATAGCGCATAATGTCCTTATCGGTCTTAACCCGCTTTATGAGACCATTTGCGGTGAGCGATTCCAATACTTTGTATACTGTAGCTGTGGCTATGTTGGGATGGTTTTGCCGGATGTGGGCAATGATCTGTTCTGCTGTGGGGTGGTTATTAAGCTTTATTACAGCTTCCAGAACAGCAATCCGCTGGGGGGTAACTTTCAAGCCACTGGCCATGAGTTTATTGCGGATCTCCTGAGGGTTCATGTGGATATGGTTTTGCAAACGAGAATTATTCTCGTTTAAGAATAAACAAATATAAGAAAGTGGAGGGCTGAAGTCAAGTAAAGGGATGTCTTTTTTAAGTTTTTATGAGAAATAAGTGCGAGGCGGAAATACACCCCAGGGAGAAAAGTTTTTTGGGTATGATTGTAATGAGCCATCCGGAAGTTTCAGGATTGTCAGTTCAGGGTTCCGGGGGGTGGTCCTTTTGTTGTATTTTTGAGCCATCATAGCTACACTTACTTTTACCGGATCAACATGCAGGTACCTCGCAAACTCTCATCACGAAAGCATCAACCCCATGGGCTGAGTATTCTTTACGAGGATCAGGATATCATTGTGGTAGACAAAGCGGCTGGTTTGCTGACCATTGGTACCGATAAGGATAAGGAAAACACCGCACATTTTCACCTGAATACTTACGTAAAACGAGGAAATATGCGTTCGCGCAACCGGGTTTTTGTGGTTCACCGCCTGGATCGCGACACTTCCGGGGTTTTGGTTTTTGCCAAAAGTGAGCAGGCGAAGCATTTTTTGCAAAACAACTGGCACGATTTTCACAAAAGATACTACGCCTGGGTGGAGGGGCATCTGGCCCAAAGAGAGGGAGAAATAGAATCCTGGCTTTTCGAAAACGACTCCTTCCGGGTTTATTCTGTGCGTGATACGCAAAAGGGGAGGTACTCGCATACGGCCTATAAAGTAATTCGTGAAACCGGCAATTACAGCCTTGTGGATATTGTATTGTATACAGGCAGAAAACACCAGATCCGTGTGCATATGTCGGAAATGGGGCATCCGGTGGTAGGAGATAAGATCTATGGAGAACTCTCAAAAGGCATTTCGCGTCTGGCATTGCACGCTTATTCGCTTACAATTGTTCATCCCCACACACACAAGGAGATGTGTTTTGAAACAAGCTTACCCGCCTTTTTTAAAAGTTTTACCAGGGAATAACCTGGTTGATTCTTTAGTTTCGCTGAGCTCTACTGCAGGTGCGGTATCAGTTGGTCGTATTCCTGCACACCTTTACGGGGGTACTTGCATGAATATCTTTGACTGATTGGAGCTTCGGTTCTTTTTTTTTGAGCTGAAGTGCTCATGGAAGATTTATCGGTTTTAGCCACTACAGCCTTTCTGCGGATAGTTTTGGGGCTGCCGTATGACAAAATTATTTTACAAAAATCGATTGTGAGGAGTTGCCAAACAGATTTTTTTCTTTTTCTTTGCCCCGCTTTTTTCTATTCTAACACTACTCCTTATTCTCTTCTTATGACCTCAACTGCAATTAAAAACAAGGGCTGGATCGTTGTCTTTGCAGGCCTTTTCATCAATCTTGCCCTGGGTATACTTTACTCCTGGAGCATTTTTAAGGATGCCATTAAGGATTCAATCAATAAAGGAGGGGAGGGAGCTTTCACGTGGAAGGAGTCTGCACTCAATGATCCTTATGCCGTTTGTATTCTCGTTTTTGCCTTTACCATGATCCTTGCCGGAAGAATACAGGATAGAAAAGGGCCGAAGATCACTGCCTTTATCGGTGGGATCATGGTGAGCATTGGTTTTACCCTGCTGTATTTTACTACCAGTTACGCCATGTGGGTGCTGGGATTTGGAGTATTGGCAGGCATTGGCATCGGCTTCGGCTATGCCTCAGCCACTCCACCGGCCTTCAAATGGTTTCCGGCTTCAAAAAGCGGGCTTATTGCCGGCATTGTAGTGTCAGGTTTTGGTATTGCACCGGTTTACATTGCTCCCCTGGCCACTTTCCTGGTAAACAACTACGGATTGCACAACACCATGCTTATTTTTGGATTGGCTTTTTTAGTGATCCTGTCGGTGTGTGCCATGCTTTTGCAGAACCCTCCGCCCGGGTATATTCCTTTTGAACCCCAAAAGCCTAAGGCTAAGTCCAAGCTATTAAGCCTTAACAGTTCAGGTCGTGATGTAGAGGCAAGTGAGTTGTTCAGGTTGCCTTCGTTCTACCTGATTTGGTTTATCTTTTTTATTGGGTCGGGCGCCGGATTAATGGTTATTGGAAGCATTTCCGGAATGGCCAGGGCCAGCCTGGGCGATCTGGCTTTTCTGGCTGTAGCTGTTATCGCCGTAGGAAATGCTATGGGAAGGATTGTGGCTGGCTTTGTTTCAGACAAGATCGGCAGGGTGTTAACATTGTTTATCCTGCTCGTTTTTCAGGCAACCCTTATGTTTTTGGCTGCCACCCTCATTGGTGATAACACCAGTGCATTGGTCATCGTTCTGTTTGCCACCTTTATCGGATTTAACTTCGGCACCAATCTATCGTTGTTCCCTACCTTTACTAAGGTGTTGTGGGGCATGAAAAACTTTGGCATCAACTACGGCTTGGTATTAACGGCATGGGGTGTGGGTGGCTTTGTGTTCAGCCGTTTGTCGCAGACTCTTTTTGCTGTAAGTGGCAACCACCGGCTGTCATTCTATATTGCCGGCGTTTGTCTGTTGTTGTGCACCGGACTGGCTGTTCAACTGGGCAGGATCCAGAAAAGAGCCAACAAGGTGGCTCAAGAAGCCTCGCCAGCACATCCGTAGCCTTTGTATGCAGGTGCAGTATCGCACTTGAAGTACTTTTCTGACCCTTCACGGCAGTGTTTCTTATTAGCACAGATTTTCGGGTTGCCTCTTCATCCGCCATAGGCAGTAGGTCTTTATTCTTCTGATTACCGGTTGATAAACTTATTGAATTCAGCCCTGGCTTCCTGGCTTTGAAACAAAGCAGAATGACCAAATCCTGACAATTCAAGGAATTGTATGTTTTGACAATCCGTACAATCTTCCACTTGTTGTTTGAATGATGCCCAGGAATGCATATGTATAGGGCCATCATTTAATCCCTGGATGAATAAAATATCAGATTTGAATCCATCTGTAAAATTCAATAAAGACCTTTCAAAATATGCGTCAGGATTTGTTGAGGTGGAACCGTATTCGGTAAACAGTAAAGTGCATTCCATCTCCTTGGGTATTTGCCCGGTTTCTTCCAGCTGACAGCGAAACACCAGATTAAGAGGGCCAGGTGCATTGGCAATTACCCCATCGGTTTGGTGCATGGTGTTGAGGCGCGTTACCAGATAACCGCCCTGGGAATGTCCTGCAAGAAAAATCTTATTCAAAGAAATACCCAGCTCATCCGCTGCATTGTTTTTCAGCCATAGTAAAGCAGCTTCACAGTGCTGAATATTATCTCCAAAGAGCAGGTTTTCTTCAGGATATGCTACACTAATGATCATCATATCCTTTCTGTCAAGAATGCTCCTGAACCTTTCCAGTGCATTAAAGGCGGCTTGCAGAATAAGGCTGTCATATCTTACTGTTCCGTGAAATACCATGAGTACATCGAATTCATTCCCCTCGGGTCTATCGATTACCAGGTCTACAGAAACGCCATTATAACTTATGTTTTTTATTGTTTCAGGAGGGTTGTGGTGAACCGGAGCAAGCGCATTTTCCTCTGTATTGCAAGCAAGAAAAAGCAAAAGAAATATCACTGTTTTCGTTGGGATCAGATTCATTTTCGCGAAAAATAACAGAATGATTATTATATCCCTGCAGGGTTCAGAAGTCTGAGGATGTTTTCCGGTGTTTTTTATGTTGCGAATCTAACCATTAATTACGCTCAAAGCTTACCAGTGTGATGTTTTTTGCTGGAATTCAAATATTTTAGCGAAATGCTTTTATTCATTCAATTTCCAGATGAAAGTTTCCGGTTTGCTGATCTGAAACAAGAAACCCCATTTGTCGAATATCATTGGGGGAGAGAGGTTCAACGTTTCGCAAAATCCGTCCTCTGAATACAGGTACGCACTGATCAAAGGGAATAGCAACCGTTTGCCACTGATCTTTTATGGTTTCAAACAGATACCGGTAGGATACTCCATCAAACCGGTTGTTGGTTTGCACCCGAAACTGGTATTTCTTTCCATCACCTTTTACTCTGATCAAGATTCCTTTGTATTCATCGAGTTGAAAATGAATGGGTTTTGTTCGTGTGGATGCAAAGCCACCATTGTTTTCCAGGGTTACAAATCCTGTAAAAACAGCCGTATGGTTGTTGCTCAGAGAAAAGGAGCTTCTAGAAAGCCCTCCCATAACACCATCGTTCACTATCAGCCACTCGTTCATGTTGGGCAGGGTGCCAAAGTCAAACAAAATGCGTTCATCCTGGGAGGGGTTGTTTGATATTACATTGCTGTCCATAATCATAAAGAATGCAGTTATAAGGATTGCAGATAGGGTTAAGGTTGTTGTCGGCTTCATTGAATATCCCAAAATTATGGAGTAGATGTATAATTGCGGCAGGTATGCTATGTTGGAAATCAGGCAGGGCTCACCGGGGTGTTTCTATTCCTTACAACCCCAAAGCTGCTTTATTGTTTTACAAACGTTGGAGGTGCTCAATGACAGGTTTGCAATTTTACCAGCCGGTTTGTTCTATGTCCATAATAAGGGTGATGTTGTGTTTTTCAATATCTGTCAGGAGATTGAAGATCTGTCCGGAGGTAAGATTTGATGGCTTATACCATTCTTTCTTTTCAAAATAATCTTTCAGGTCGGGCGCATTGAACCTGTATCCGTGAAACGCAAACAGTTCATTTCTTATTATTCGGAGTTTCTCCCGGTCATATTTTCTGAAAAATTCTCTGTCGAGCTTGCAAAGTGAAAGTATCCCGTATTCTCTCTTGCTCAGTTCGGCAGCAAAGCTATTGTTTACAAGCACCCTTGCTCCAGAGTGTTTTAGGGTCACCATGGTTGTAGAAAAGAGGTCCACAGAATTTCCTACGGTTGGATATTCATTGTTTTGCTGCAGCATTAGCTCTCTGTCTGGCTGCATTGCATTGCCAATGGAATAAAAATGTGTTGGTTTAAAGGTAGAGAAGTAAAAGTCGCTATCAAAGTCTCCCCAGCTTTCCACCATGTCAATGCTTCCGGTAATGTATCTCTCACCATTGATTGTCAGTATGTCGTGAACTTCAAATTCTTCTTTAAAAACAGGTCTCAGTGCGTTTTCAGTCAATTCGAAGAAGTAGGTTGAGTTCAGACAACACCCATATTGAAATCCGGTCAGCCAGAAATAGATTTTATCGTTCTCGAGGAAAACACCCATTCGATTAGCAAGATTTTTATCCGCTTTTTGGTAAAGTCCGGGCTTTTCGACCCAAACCTCCCGGTTCATTATGCAGAGGGTGTCTGTGTTTGCCCACACAACGCAAAGTTGAGTAAATTGTGTCTCTTTAAATTCTTTGTCGAAATGGTCGTAAAAAAAGAAAGACGCCCGAACTCCATTTATTTCTATGTCTTCCAGTGCATGGTTCAAAACCTGTCCGCTGCTGTAGCCATGGAGCAAAAAGAGTATTGACAGTTTGAAAAAAACAGCTGGCTTCATGTGTGTTGTTTTTGGTATAGGTAAATTTCGTTTTATTGTCGCAAATGCCGGCATTTCCTGTAAATCCGTCCGATTTCCCAAACCAGACGGATAAAACCGCTTTGGCGAGGGAGGAGTGTTGTACTCATGGGCACATGTGCGATTAAGCGCCCCCGCAGGGCATTCACAACGGATAGGCTGAGATTAACCTACCACCAGGCCCCGTTTGGTCATTTCTGACGAGATTGGCTATACCATGTTGAACTAAATCCCGCAAAGCGGGACAGCTTTTTTTCAGAGCCAAGA
>ERZ869909.72-NODE-72-length-146345-cov-7.080715_pt1 | contig 146345 bp, 115 predicted proteins | sample MGYA00520892_ERZ869909 | MGnify/ENA primary metagenome ERZ869909 (study PRJEB32215, sample SAMEA104723947) | bioreactor metagenome | biome: bioreactor; feature: anaerobic bioreactor; material: water | place: China | collected 2015-03-12 ... | reverse complement strand
TCTTGTCATACCCTTTCAGGGCATGGGTGTTTAATTCAACCGTGACCCAGGGCTGCGCCGCCTTCGCGCGATGCGCTCCGGCGGCTTACCCTGGGCTATTTTGTTGTGCCCCGTTGGGGCACGGGAGGTCGATGTCAACCGCGCGCCTTTCCAACTCCGGAGAATTGGCGCGCGGGCGAAGAATGGCTACATCTTTGTTTGAAATGCTCTAGCGCTCGTACAGCCGAATGTTCGTGAACTGCCCGGCATCGTCGAAGGACCCGACGCCGATGTTGCCCGCGCCGTGCGTGGTGTCCTCGGCGCGCATGATGGGCGTGTCCATGTCGTCGAAGTAGACCTCGATCAGGCCCGACTCGACATCCCGCACGATGCGTATGTTGTGCCAGCCGTCGGTCCAGTCCGTGCCGTCCGTCGTTTCCGCTGCAATGGAAACGCGTGGTTCGCCGTTCACGAGGAAAATCGAGTTTGCGTGCGGGTCCGCCTCGGTGGCGATATGCACATAGTAAAAATGACTCGGGTCCTGCTTGCCGAAGAAGAAGCAGAGGTCCGCGTGGCCGTAGGCGCGGCCGGTGTAGCGCGCCTGCACATCCAGCACGAAGCTACCGGCCACGGGCGCCTTCAACCATGCAATGTTCCGGGGTGAGCGCACCTCCGGCTCGTAGGTGGGGGTGTTTCGAAGGAGTTCGAGGTAGTGCACGCCGCCTTCCTCGCCCATGGCCCAGACTTCGGCATCGGTGAATTCCCAATCGCCGTGACCTTCGGAGAAATCGGTCTCGTAGAGCGTTGTCGACGGCTCGGCCGACACCACACTCACGCCTGCCACCATCGCCAAGGCCACTGCCGTCCCAACCATCCATCGCACCATGCCGCGCTCCTTTTTGCTTTCCGTGAAGGTTTGCCTCCATGGTGGCCACTGGGCGCGGAAGAGTCAAGGGGAGCGTGGCATGGACTCTGTGCTACGATCCCCCCGTTCAGCCCGCACGCACGCGGAAATCACGACAATGCCCAAGGAATCATACGGAGACCCCTCGCATCATGCGCATGAGCCAGTTGGTCGGTGCACGCTTCAAGGAGCGCCCGGCGGAAGCCACCCTCGAGAGTCACGCCTTCCTCCTGCGCGGCGGATACGCCCGGCAGGTTGCCAATGGCATCTACTCGCTGCTGCCCCCGGCCCTGCGCGTGTGCCAGAAGATCGAGGCCATCATCCGCGAGGAAATGAACCGCATCGGTGGGCAGGAAGTGTTGATGCCGCTTGTCATGCCGCGCGAATTGTGGGAGGAATCCGGCCGGTACCAGGCGATCGGGCACGAGTTGGCCCGCTTCAAGGACCGCACCGGCCACGACATGCTCCTCGGCATGACGCACGAGGAGGGCGTTGTGCACCTCTGCCGAAACGAGATCAACAGCTACACACAATTGCCCTTCATGGTCTACCAGATTCAGACCAAATTCCGCGATGAGCCCCGCTCGCGCGGCGGCCTCATCCGCGTGCGTGAGTTTACGATGAAGGACGCCTACTCCTTCCATGTGGAGGAGGACGACCTCGCGGATTACTACCAGGCCTGCTACGAGGCCTACGAGCGCATCTTCCGCCGCTGCGGGCTGCCCGAGGTCGTCGCCGTCGAGTCGGACACCGGCATGATGGGCGGCAGCGTCGCGCATGAGTTCATCCTGCTCACCGAGGCCGGCGAGGACAGCATCGTCGTGTGCGAGGAGACCGGTTACATCGCCAACATGGAAGTGGCCACGGGCCGCATCCATGCCTATCCGGCCGAGCCGCTCCCGATGGAGAAGGTGCACACGCCCGGCAAGACGACCATCGAGGAAGTGGCGGAATTTCTCGGCATTCCGACGCATCAGACGGCCAAGGCCGTCTTCTACGACAGCGACCGCGACGGCAAACTCGTGTTGGCCGTCATTCGCGGTGACCGCGAGGTGAACGAGTCGAAGCTCGCGAAGGTCATTCAGGCTACTCCTGTTCCCGCGGATACGGCGAAGATCAAGGCCGCGGGCTCGGAGCCGGGGTACGCATCGCCGCTCGGGCTGAACACGGAGAAGGTGCGAATCGTTGTCGACCACACCGTCGAGGAATCGAACAACCTCTGCACCGGCGCGAACGAGACGGATTACCATGTCATCAACTTCAATCTCGCCCGCGACCTGCCGGGAATCGACTGCGTGGACATCGCCAATGTGGCCGACGGCGATCACGGCCCCGATGGCCAGGGACTCCTGAAAATTCAGCGCGGCATTGAGGTGGGCAACATCTTCCAGCTCGGCACGAAATACACGCATGCCATGGGCATGTCGTTTCTCGATGAGAATGGCAAGACGCGCACCCCAACGATGGGTTGCTACGGCATCGGCGTTGGACGGCTGATGAGTTCGGTCATGGAAGTGCGGCACGACAAGTTCGGCATCAAGTGGCCCATGCCCATCGCACCTTGGCAGGTGCAGTTGAACGCCCTCAAGCTCAGCGAGCCCTCGGTGAAGGAAACGGCCGAGAAACTCTACGCGGACCTGCAGCAGGCAGGCATCGAGGTGCTGTTCGACGACCGCAACCAGCGCCCGGGCGTCCAATTCGCGGATGCCGACCTTCTCGGGCTTCCGATTCGCCTCATCGTCAGTGAGCGCAATCTCGCCGAGGGGAACATCGAGTGGAAGCGCCGCGACACGGACGAAAGCGGCACCGTGGCCATCGCGGATGCGATTGCCTCTGTTTCCGCATGGATTGAGGAAGGGTTGAATGAGTTTGCGTAGCATGTGGATGAGTCTGGCCCTGTTGTGCGCTTCAATGAGCGCCGCCGAGTCGCCACAGATCCCCATTCTCGCGTGGATCGGCATCCCTGCGGAGCACACCTCTCCCGAGCGCTACGAGGAGATGGCAGCGGCCGGCTTCACCATCGCGTTTCAAGGCTATCCGAACCTCGACGCATTGATGGAAGCATTGGATGTGGCCGAGGCTGCCGGCGTCCAGCTCATTGCCGGGTGCCCCGAGCTTCGCAGTGACACCGCCACCACCGTCGAGCGGATGCGGCATCACCCGGCCCTCTATGGCTATGTGCTGCGCGATGAGCCCGGCGCGGAGTTGTTCCCGATGCTTGCGGAGTGGGTCGAGGCGATTCAGGCCGTTGACGATACGCGCTGGGCCTACATCAACCTCTTCCCGAACTACGCCAGCGCGGAGCAACTCGGCACCGAGACCTATCGCGAGCATGTGCGCCTGTTCCTCGAGACGGTGCCGCAGAAGATTCTGAGTTTCGACCACTACCCCGTCGTGGAGACCGCCGACGGTATCCTGTTGCGCTCGCAGTATTACGAGAACCTGCGCATCATCCGTGAAGAGGCCCTGCGTGCGGGGGTGCCCTTTTGGGCCTTTGCCTTGAGCGTCGCGCATGTTCCGTATCCCGTGCCGGAGGAAACCCATCTGCGCGTCCAGCAATTCAGCAATCTCCTCTACGGCGCTCAAGGCCTTCAGTACTTCACCTATTGGACCCCGACTCCCACCGAGGCTTGGAATTTTAATACTGCCCCCATTGAGCGGGACGGCACACGCACCGTCGTGTATGACCGCGTGAAGGCGGTGACAAGCTACTTGCAGGGTTTCGCGGCTGTATTTATCGATGCCACCGTCGAGCAAGTCGGCCACATGGGCGCGAGCATTCCGCCCGGCGCGGAAGCATTTGAGCCCGGAAGCGGCATCGTCGCCGTCGACTCCCGCGACTCGCCTATTGTTGTGTCGCACTTGCGCAAGGGCGAACGCGCCTTTCTGGCCATCCTCAATCCCAGCTTGGAGGAGAGCATCGAAGTCGGCGTGACCTTGGACGAAGGCCTGCAGGCGAGTCGCTTCCTCCCCGCTGATTCCAGCAACGCGGCATTCGAGAATGGCTCGCCCATTGCCATCGAACCCGCGGATGTGCTCGTACTCGAGTGGATTCCCTCCACCTCTCGGTGAGGATGGAAGAACTTTCTCTTCCGACATTCAGCGCTACTTGCGAGGACTTCGGTCATCCCCCTTTATGAAGGCACGAAGGTTTGCTAGACTCTGACATTATGTCGAACTTCACCCCCACCTTTGCCGATACACCCTTTGTCATCGCTGGCCGCACCTTCCGCTCACGCCTGATGGTCGGCACGGGTAAATTTCCGTCCGCGGCAGCCCTCAAGGCCTGCATCGACGCCTGCGACGCTGAGATCGTGACGGTGGCCCTGCGCCGCGCGGATCTGGACGCCCCGCAGTCCGACAGCATCCTCTCTGTGTTAGACCCAGAGCGCCACCTTATCTTGCCCAACACCTCGGGCGCGCGGACGGCGGAGGAAGCAGTGCGCTTGGCGAAATTGGCGCGGGCCGCTGGTTTGGAGCCGTGGGTGAAGCTGGAATTGACACCGGAACCGCGCTATTTGCTGCCAGATCCCATCGAGACGCTCAAGGCGGCGGAGATGCTGGTCAAGGAAGGCTTCGTCGTGTTGCCCTACATTCAGCCGGACCCCGTGCTGGCCAAGCGGCTGGAGGAAGCGGGCACGGCGACCGTCATGCCGCTCGGGGCGCCCATTGGCAGCAACCGGGGCATCAAGGCACGCGACATGATCGCCATCATCATTGAGCAAGCGCGCGTACCGGTCGTGGTGGATGCGGGCCTCGGCGCCCCGTCGCACGCGGCGGAGGCCATGGAGATGGGCGCGGATGCAGTGCTCGTAAATACTGCCCTGGCCGATGCACGCGACCACGCGGCGATGGCCAAGGCCTTCGCGATGGCAACGGAGGCCGGCCGCATGGGCCGTCTCGCCGGACTCGGCCCACAGCGCGTAGAGGCAGAGGCCTCGAGCCCGTTGACCGGTTTCCTGGGCTGACGCTCGCCACAACCCCCAATGCCACGGACACAACACGGGCGGCCCGGGCTTTCACCCGGACCGCCCGCGATGGCAATAACTGGACAGGAAGGGCTAGCCCTTCTGCTTGTGGAACTCCGTCATGTAGTCGGCCAAGGCCTGGACGGACTCGACCGGGCAGGCGTTGTAGATCGAGGCACGCAGGCCGCCGACGGAACGATGACCCTTGAGGCCGTCGAGGTTGCGCTCCTTCGCGCCCGCGAGCAACTCGGCTTCCAGCTCCGGCGTCTCGAGCGTCCAGGTGACATTCATGAGCGAGCGGCAATCCTTCTCCGCGTGGCCGCGGTAGAAGCCGTTGCTGCTGTCGATGAGGTCATACAGGATGGCCGCCTTCTTCTGGTTCTGGGCGTACATCTTGTCGAGACCGCCGATGTCGTCCTTCAACCACTTGAGCACCAGCCCGACGACATAAATCGTGAAGCAGGCGGGGGTGTTGTAGAGCGACTCGTTCTCGACGGCGAGCTTGTAGTCCAGCATCGACGGCAAGCCTTCCGGCACGCGATCGAGCAGGTCCTTGCGGATGATGGCAACGGCAACACCGGCAGGGCCGATGTTCTTCTGCGCGCCGGCGTACAGCAGGCCGTACTTGTCGACGGGCACGGGATGCGAAAGGAAATCGGACGAGGCATCGCAGAAGAGCGGCGCATCGCCAACTTCGGGCTCCTGCATGAACTCGACGCCCTGGATGGTCTCGTTCGAGGTAAAGTGGACGAATGCGGCGTTCGGGTCGAGGTTAAGTTCGCCGGCTTTCGGCAGGCGCTTGAAGTTTTCGTCCTTATTCGTGAAGGCCGTGCGGACTTCGCCTTCCTTCTTCGCTTCCTTGAGGGCCTTCTCGCCCCAGGAACCGGTGAGGATGAAGTCGCCCGGCTTGCCGGAACCCCGCAGGAAATTGACGGCCAAGGCGGAGAACTGAAGCGTCGCGCCGCCCTGCATGAAGACGACGGCGTGCGAATCACCAATGCCCAGCAGGGCGCGCAGGTCGGCCTCGGCATTCTGGATGATGCTCTCGAAGGACTTCGAGCGGTGGCTGATTTCCATGACCGAGGCGCCCGCACCGGGGTAGCACAGCAATTCTTCCTGAACTTTCTGCAGGACGGGCAGCGGCAATGCCGCGGGACCGGCCGAGAAATTGTGTAGGCGCTCGCTCATGGGATCCTTCTCCTGTACGGGAACCGGGCGAAATCCCGTTCCACGCGTTTTTTGACGCAGTTTTACCCGTTTTCCGTGCTCGGGTGAATCCGTGATCATACGGCGAATGACCGGTCCGCTTCAAACCCGTGCGGGCCGCGTGCTATTGTTTTGGGAGCCATCTGCACGCCCTCCCCCACACTCTCGGAAATCCCCGCCATGTCTCCAGCCGCCTCCCCTTCCACCGTATTGATTGCTGGATGCGGCTATGTCGGCTCGGCCCTCGCCGCGCGCCTGGTGAGCGCGGGGCACACGGTTCATGGCCTTCGTCGGAACCCCTCGGGGCTGCCCGCGGGCGTGATCCCGCTCGCGGCGGACCTGCTCGACCCGGACCTCGCCGATGCCCTGCCGGATGGCATTGATCGCGTCGCCTATACCACGGGCGCGAGCGGATTCACCGAGGCGGCCTACGAGGCGGCCTATGTGACGGGACTGCGCAACCTGATTGCGGCGCTCGAGGCGCGCAAGGCCCCGATTCAGCGCATCGTGTTTACCTCCAGCACGGGCGTCTATGGACAGTCGGACGGCGAGTGGGTGGATGAGGACAGGCCGGCGACGGCCACGGGGTTTTCGGGGAGATACATCCGTGAGGGGGAAAAACTCCTTGAGACTATGCCCTTCGAAACGGTGTCCGTGCGCCTCGGCGGCATCTACGGTCCCGGCCGCACGCGTCTGATTGAGACCGTGCGGGATGGTTCCGCCGTCATCACGGACGGCCCGCCGCGTTACCTGAACCTCAACCACCGCGATGACTGCGCATCTGCGCTGGAACACCTGCTGTTCCTCGACAAACCCGCGCCCGTGTACCTCGCAACGGATGGGCACCCCGAGGATCGCGCCGTCATTTTGCGCTGGATCGCTGAGCAACTCAACATACCCGAGCCCCCCACCGTGCCCGAGTCCGAGGCCCCGCGCCTGCGCACCGGCAACAAGCGCTGCCGGAACGAGCGTCTACTGGCGACCGGGTTCCGCTTCGCCTACCCGGACTACCGGGATGGGTATGGGCCGCTGATTGCGGAAATGACGCGGGGATGAGCACCGATCAGCACGGATAGAGCCACGCCGTAGGGGCAGACCTGTGTGTCTGCCCCCAAGCTTGCGTTCCGTTACAGCTTCTTCCAATTGATCGAATCCGTGAGCTTCCCCACCTGCGCCGACGAAGGAAGTCCGGCCTTCGCTCGAAACACTACCTCGACAACCTCGCTTGCGATGAAATCCGCTCTGTCGGCTGCGATGAAGGTATCCTTGCCTCGTGGCGTGTGTTTTCCATTCGAGCACCGGGGCGCGCCGGAATTGTATTTCGAGAAGAGTGCCGCGCCTTGGTTCGCCTGCAACATGGCCGCCGTGGGGACGCGAATCACGAAGGAGTCGTCCTTCGCGTATCGCTCAAAGTGTCGCTTGCCGTACTCACTGGGCCCTTTGTCCGTTCCCGGCCAAAAGAAGACAAACCCATTCAAGAACTGCACGAGTTCTTCGAAGGTAAATCCATCCATAAAATCGATGGCCCCTTTGTGCAGCGGGTCCTGATCCCGAATGACCACGGTGTCACCGTCCACACGCACTCGCATGGCACCCTTCCTGCGCTCGCGATTCCGATGCGGATCATTGGCGGCACGCAACAATGTAGCTGCGGAGACCAACGCCGACTCGCGCCGAATGCGATTGAGGTTGGCCCCATATGTGAGGTGATACAGATACGGACGAAGTGAAGTGAATTTCTCGATGGTGAATGCCATATGCGCGCCCCTTCCTTTACCCTACGACCAATTCATGTGCAGTTCCCGGCCCTTTTCCATGCAATCACGCAGATAGTGATTGATCAAGGTCTGATAGGGAATGCCGGACTTTGCCGCCTGCTCCTTGAAGTACTCGATCACCTCGGGATCGAGCCGCAGGGTCAGCTGCTTCTTCAACTGACGGGCGTAGGGGTTCTTGCGGGATTTCATCTTGGAAAGATCGTATTCCTGCTTCATGTCAGTCTCTCCGGTAGTACGCCGACTCGGATGGGGTCGCTTTTCGCGCCGAGATAATGCGAATCACGGCGTCCGACTGCCGGTAGCAATGGCATACCAACAGCAGCCGAATCTGTGAACTCAATCCAAGTAGAAGAAAGCGATCCTCCCACTCGGAGTCATGATCGTCGTAGTACTCGATAGCGTGCTCATCCAAGAAGACGGATTGGGCCTCCTCGAACGAAACGCCATGTTTGTGCTGATTCGATTGGGCCTTGGCGGGGTCCCACTCAAAGCGCAGCGCTTCCATAACTACACTGTAGCTACTTGTGCGCAGGTTGTCAATGTCTGGAAGACACCATGTCCGGCGTAGCGCGGCCAATGAACACGCCCGATTCTGATTGGGAATCCACGAAACAGGCTGGTATTCTCTGTGCTCTCCGTGTCTCTGTGGTTCAATTTTCCGGCCGTTTGGCCGGCATTTCAGCGAAGGACGCCCGCTTCACCATGCCTACCGATGAAATCGTGATTGTTTCTGGCCTGCCGCGCTCGGGCACCTCGATGTTGATGAAGATGCTCGAGGCGGGCGGCGTTCCGCCGCTGACGGACCACATCCGCACTCCGGACGAGGACAACCCGAAGGGCTACTACGAGTTCGAGCGGGTCAAGCAGCTGGAGTCGGACAAGGAATGGCTGCCGGAGGCACGGGGAAAGGCGGTGAAGATCATCTCGTTTCTGCTGCCTCACCTGCCGCCGGGATTCCGGTACCGGGTGCTCTTCTTGCGCCGGGAGGTGACGGAGGTGCTCGCCTCGCAGCGGCAGATGCTCATCCGCCGGGGCGAGGAGCCGGACAAGACGCCGGACGACCGGATGGCGATGCTGTACGGCAAGCACCTGTCTCAGGTGGAGACCTGGCTTGCGAATCAGGCGGACACCGAGACCGTCTACCTGCACCACCACGAGGTCATCGCGAACCCGGCAGTAGCCGCGGAAACCATCAACGGATTCCTGGGCGGTGCGATGGATGTCTCGGCAATGGCGTCTGTAGTTGACCCGTCGTTGCACCGACAGCGGGTCTAGGACTGCTGCTGGAAGGCGCTACCTGGCGGGGGCTTCATCCATGTGGATCGCCATGCCCGTGTTCAGGAGTTGCCGCAGGCGATCACGGGTCCGCTTGAGGTCAAGGAACATTTCCGCACCGATCTCCTCGATAACGCTGCGGTAGGACGGCGCCGACATCCCGCCGATGAGCACGGTCGTGCCCGGCTCAAGCAGGCGGCGCATCTGGCGCAGCTCGGTCACAATCATGGGATCCTCCGGCGGGAAACAGATGCTCAGCCCGAGCACCCGGGCATTGCGCAGGCGCATGGCGGCAGCCATCTCCGACGCGGGCAGGTTCGGACCCAAATAGGTGACGCGCCAGCCCTCGGCCGACGCCACGAGGGCCACCAACTGCGCGCCGATCTCGTGATGCTGGCCGTGCGGGGTGGTGATGACGATGTCCGGCGCCCCTTCGCGCGGCGCGTGGATCTTTCGCATCGTGGCCAGTTGTGCACGCACGACGGCCGAGGCCATGTGCTCATGCGCGGCCCGGGCCGCTCCTTCGCGCCACCAGTCCCCCAGCTTCACCATGAGCGGCACGATGACCTCGTCCATCACCACCGGCTGGCTCAACTCCATGTCCGCCAGGGCCAGGGTGCGCTCCAACGCGCGCTCATCGAGCTGCTCGATGGCCGCCACGCTCTCTTGGATGAAGTATTCGACCGGCCGCGAGGCTGCCTCGCGCGGGGGGAGCAAGCGGCTGAGCGGTCCACTCGTCACGGTGGCATAGACCGCGTCGTCCGCAAGTAGCTCGCGCAACTTGTCTATGGGGTAGTTCGCGATCTGCCCGATGCTGTGACCGGCGATGGTCGCCTGCCGCAAGAGGCGCAATTGCTCGATATCGTCCTCGCTGTAGAGCCGGCGATTGGTATCCGTGCGCTGGGGCGTCACGGCCTTGTAGCGCCGCTCCCACACGCGGATCACATGGGGCGTGAGTCCGGTTCGCCGGGCCACGACTTTGATCGGATGTCGATCAGTAGGGTTCTTCATGGGGGAATTCTACCTCAGGGCGTAGGCTTTGTCCAAGTTTTACTTGGGAAACATCCAATTGCAATGACAGGATATCCATGTGGATAAACTCGGTGTTGCACAGTGAGTTACAAGATCGGTTGCCCGAATATTCCCTCACAACTTGGGAATACATACATTCGACAAGACAGTTTCACACATTAGACAACTCAATTTTGGCATTTGGAGCCCCTCCTCCATGTCTTCGCACGCAAACGATACCCACACCCCCTCCACTTACCTCGTCATTGGCGCGGGCGGTGGAATCGGGCGGGCCTTGGCGCGGCAACTCGCCGCAGACGGCGCCACGCTCTATCTCGCCGGGCGCAATCCTGAAGGGTTGGATGCCATCTCCGAGGAGACGGGCGGCACGGCGGTCGTGTGCGACGCCACCGACTTCGAGGCCGTCGGAGCGCTTATGGAGCGCATCAAGGGTGAGGCGGGTAAGCTGGACGGCGTCGCCCATCTCGCCGGGTCCCTCTTGCTGAAACCGGCGCATCTCACGAGCGAGGAGGAGTACCGGCAGACGATTGAGACCAACCTGACTTCGGCGTTTGCCGTTGTACGCTCATCCGTCAAGGTCATGGGCTCGGGCGGGAGCATCGTGCTGATGTCGACGGCCGCCGCGCGCACGGGCATCGCCAATCACGAGGCGATTGCCGCCGCGAAGGCCGGCGTGACGGGCTTGGCACTCTCCGCCGCCGCCACCTACGGCCCACGAGGCATCCGCGTCAATGTGGTTGCACCGGGACTGGTCGAGACGCCCCTGACCGCACGCCTCGTGTCGAATGAGGCCTCCCGCAAGGCATCCGAATCCATGCATGCCCTCGGGCGGCTGGGGCAACCGGAAGAGGTGGCTTCGGCCATCTCCTGGCTGCTGCATCCCGCGCAGGGCTGGGTGACGGGTCAGATCCTGGGCGTCGATGGCGGCCTCGCCACCCTGCGTACGAAAGCGAGGGCCTGATCTCATGCCTTCGTTCACCAAGAAATCCCATCTATCCGCGTCGCCAGAGGTGGTGTTTGGATACCACGAGCAGCCCGGCGCCTTTCAACGCCTGACGCCCCCGTGGGAACCGGTCGAAATGACCGAGCGCACCGGTACGATTCGCGATGGCGATCGTGCGACTTTATGCATCAAACAGGGGCCTATATCCCTTAAATGGGTCGCGGAGCACCGCGATTACATCCCGAATGAGCAATTCAAGGATGTGGCCCTGTCCGGCCCGTTCCCGAAGTGGGAGCACACGCATCGTGTCACGCCGGGCGAAGATGGCGGCAGCATCCTGACCGATTCCATTGACTACCGGCTGCCGGGAGGTCCCGTTGGCCGTGCACTGGGCGGTGGCTTCGTCCAACGGAAGCTCGCCCGCATGTTTACCTACCGCCACCGCGTCACGGCGGACGACACCGCCATGATGACGCACTACCCCGTCGAAAAACCGCTCCGCGTGCTGATTTCCGGCGCGACGGGCCTTGTGGGCTCCGCGCTGGCGGCCCTGCTGTCCGCAGCGGGGCATACCCCCGTTGCGCTTCGGCGAGCGGGCCAAGGCCCCGGTGGCACACCGTGGGAGAGCGTGGAATGGAACCCGCACACGGGCGCAGTGATCAACGGCAACCTCGACGGCCTTGATGCCGTCGTGCATCTGGCGGGAGCGGGCATTGCGGACAAGCGGTGGACCGAGGCGCGCAAACGCCTGATTAAGGACTCACGCGTCATCGGCACGCACAACCTCTGTTCAGCACTATCGTCCCTGCCGAATCCCCCGCGCGTCATGGTTTCCGCATCCGCCACCGGCTATTACGGCGATGCAGACGACGCGATTCTCGATGAATCCAGCCCGATGGGAGTTGGCTTCCGTGCGGAAGTGTGCCGGGACTGGGAAGCGGCCACGCGACCTGCGGAGGAGGCCGGCATCCGGGTGGTGCATCTGCGGGCCGGCATCGTGTTGAGCCTCGCCGGTGGCGCCTTGGCGAAGATGGCGCTCCCGTTTCGATGCGGCCTGGGTGGGACATTTGGAAACGGCCGGCAGTACATGAGCTGGATCGCCTTGGACGATGCCCTGGGCATGGTGTACCACGCCCTGATGACAGATTCCGTCGCGGGTGCCGTCAATGCCGTCTCCCCGGTTCCATGCACGAACAGCGAGTTCACGCGCACCCTTGGCCGCGTGTTGCACCGGCCCGCCGGACTGGCGGTTCCAAGGACGGCCTTGCGACTGGCGCTCGGAGAGATGGCTGACGAGGCCCTCTTGTCGAGCGCCCGGGTGCAACCGGCGGCGATGATGGATGCAGGATATGTTTTTCGATTTACGCGCCTCGACGACGCCCTCCAGCACGCGCTGGGCCGTGTGCCGTTGACTGCAAACGCAGGCTGACCCTCAAGGAGGCAACGCCATGACAAGCAACACGAATTTATCGAGCATCTTGCAGAGCACGCGTTGCCATAACGGGCAATCGTTGGCAGCTTTGACGGATGAGACCCCCGTATTGATCGTATTTCTGCGCCATGCCGGCTGCACCTTCTGCCGCGAGGCGCTGAGTGATCTGTCCGTCGCACGGAACGCCATCGAGAGAAGAGGCGTGCGCCTGTGCCTGGTGCACATGGGGCCGGAGTCGCAGGCCAAGCCGTTCATCAGCGAGTTTGGCCTGGGCGATGTGCCCCGCATCAGCGATCCCACTCGCGCCCTATACCGGGCCTTCGGGCTCGAGCGCGGTCGGATGCGCCAACTCTTTGGCCCGACCGTGATTCGGCGCGGGATGGAGGCCGCGGCGCAGGGTCACGGCATCGGCGCAATGGTGGGCGATGGCTTTCAGATGCCGGGCGTGTTCCTGATCCATCACGGCAAAATCGTGCGCGCGTTCCGGCACGAAACCGCGGCGGACCGGCCCGACTACGCGGCCTTGGCCTGTGACACCCCGTCGCAAGCAGCGCACGCGTAGTGGTCCGCTATGGTATCCTTTCTGACAACACCATGAGCACCCATCATACCGATAGCATCGCCTCGGAGAGCGCAGTCTGGTCCCTTGCGGAATGGGCTGAGCGCGATCGTGCGCTGCGCGAGCGGGCGTTGGCCTCGCCCGATGACAACGCCGCGTGGCGTATCCTGAGCCGCTCCGGCCGGAGCGTACTGCGGACTTACAGCACCAGTTTTTTCATCGTCACGCGCTGGTTGCCGCCTGAGAAGCGTGCACAGGTCGAATCCATCTATGCCGCCGTGCGGTATCCGGACGAAGTCGTTGACTCGTTCGCAATGCCGATCGCGGAGCGCTATCGCCTGCTGGATGAGTGGGCGCAAGGCTACGAGCGAGGCCTTGAATTGGGCGTTCAAGCATCCCTTCGCGAGGGACTGCCCTGCTATGCGGTGGGCTTCTGCGAAGTGGTCCGCCGCTCCGGCATCCCGCCTGAATACTACCGCGCCTTCCTCGAGGCCATGCGCCTGGATGTCGAGCCCGGCCCATACGCCACCCTGGACGATCTCATTGAACGCTATGTCTACGGCAGCGCGATCGTGGTGGGGTATTTCCTTGCGCATGTCTATGGGACCTCGGCGCCGTCCGAGTTTGACCGCGCCCTCAAGGCGTCGCGCGACCTGGGTATCGCCCTGCAATTGACCAATTTTCTGCGCGATGTGGCCGAGGATCAACGCCGCAACCGCTGCTATCTGCCGCAGGACATGCTGCAGGCCGAGGGCATCGAGCGAATGGATGTGCATAACCCCGAGCAACGCGATGCCCTTGCCCGCGTGCTTGCACGCATCGCCGCGGAAGCCCGACGCTACTACGACGAGGCCGCGACGAATCTCGATGCCTTCGCCCCGGACAGCCGCATGGCCATCCACGCCTGCGGACAGGTCTACGGGCAATTGAACGAACGGCTCGAGCGTGTCGACGCAGAACCGGAGCGCGTGGGCCTTCGGGAATCCGTCCCCATGCGCGACAAGTTCCGGGTGTTGCCCGCGGACAAGTATTGGCGCCTGCCATTGGCATACCTGGCGCGCTAGCCATGGCGCATCGCCCCGCATTCTCCCCCATCTCCCCCCATCGAAAGGAATCCGCATGGCTGACATGACCCAGCAGCCGCCCGTCGCGATCATCGGCGGTGGTCTCGGTGGCCTGAGCGCCGCCATTCACCTGCGCGTCAAGGGCTACCCCGTCACCATCTTTGAAGCGAACGAACGGCTGGGCGGCCGCGCGAACCGCATCGAGGCGGACGGCTTTGCCTTCGACACCGGCCCTTCCCTGCTCAACTATCCGTGGGTGTTCCGCAATGTCTTCGAGATTGCGGGCAAACGGATGGAAGACTATGTGGAGCTGCTGCCGGTCGAGCCGGCGGTGGCGTTTCAATGGGAAGACGGCACGCGCCTGCAACTGACCAGCGAGATGGATCAACTCGTGCAGGCTTTTGCCAAGGTCGAGCCCGGAAGTGGGCCGGGTTTGCAGCGATTCTTCGCGGATGCCGGCGCGAAGTACGACCTAGCCTTCCAGAAACTGGTCAATCGCAACGCGGACAGTCCGCTGGACTGGGCCCGTGCGATGTCCTTCGCCGAGATGGCGAAGCTGGGCCTGTGGCGCTCGCTCTATGGCGAGGTCGGCCGCTTTTTCAAGAGCCCGCACATTCGCGAAGCACTCGGGGCCTATGGGATGTACCTAGGCGGCTCCCCGTTTGACCTGCCGGGTTTTTTCTCCATTCTGGCCTATGGCGAACTTGCCTACGGGCTGTGGCTACCAAAGAACGGCATCTACGGCCTCGTCGAAGGACTCGAGAGACTCGTGCGCGAGTTGGGCGTCGAGGTGCACACGAATGCGCCGGTAGACCGCATCCTCACGAGGAACGGCCGCGCATGCGGTCTGCAAATGGTGTCCGGCGAGACGCACGAGTTTCCGATCGTGCTCTCCAATGTGGATGCCTGCACGACGGACCTGCACCTGTTGCGCGATGAGCCGATCATCGAAGCTCGCAGGAAAAAGGCCCTGCGCACGCGGCAGACGCCGGGCGTGCTGACCTTTTACTGGGGCGTGAAGGGGCACATCAAGGGAGTCGGGCACCACACGATTTTTCTGCCGGACACCTACCGCGAATCCTTCGATGACCTGTTCAAGAACAAGCAGATTCCGCGAGGATTGCCCTTCTACACCGCGGCCGCGAGCGAAACCGACCCGACCCTGGCGCCCGAGGGGGACACAACGCTGTTTGTGTTGGTGCCGACGCCGGTGTTGAGTCATTTGAATGGCTACGACTGGGACCGGGGCGTGGAGACGATCAAGGCGCAGGTGATCGAGCGGATGCAGGCGCACGGGGCGGACCTCACCCCGGAGCGGATTGTGCACGAGCAGGTGTATACGCCGGGGGATTGGAAGGATCGCTTCGGCCTGTATGATGGCTCGGCATTTGGCAGCGCCCACACCCTGTTCCAATTGGGGCCATGGCGCGCACGAAATTACGCATCCGAGTTGCCGGGGATGTACTATGTCGGTGCGAGCACAACCCCGGGAACGGGGATGCCCATGGTGATGTTAAGCGGCGCACAGGTGGCGGATCGGATAGCAGCCCATGCACATTGACCGATACGGCGACGGCAACCGGATATTTTTCGGCGTGCACGGTTGGGCGGGCAATGCCCACACCTTCCGGCGGCTCTATACACACATGCCCTCGGATTGCTCCTTCTTCGCCCCGGACTTGCCAGGCTACGGCCGCAGCCCACGCCCTGAATCGCTCACGGTGCCTGCCGTGGCGGAAGCCCTGGCCGAGGGCATCCGTGGCACGGGTTTCGAGAACATCACGCTCATCGGCAACTGCGGTGGCTCCCAATTCGCGCTGGAAGCCGCCTTGCTCTGCGGCGAGCGCATCGGGCGGGTGGTGTTGATCGATCCCTTCGCGGATCTGCCCTGGTACTTCGGGGTTTTCCTTAAGGGCGATTTTGGACGGCGCGCGTATTACACGACATTCGCCAATCCGATCGGTCGTTGGATCACGAACGGCGCGCTTTCCCGTAAGCGTTCTCGAGAAAACAACCTGACCGAAGCGTTTTACCGCGTTGACCACGCAACGGTGCATGAGTACCTGAGCCTGTTGGCCACCTGCCGTCCCCAGACCCGGTACAAGGAGGTTAAGGCCCGGGTGGATATCGTCTATGGCGAGCGAACCTTCAAGGCGGTGCATGCCGGGCTGGATACATGGCGCGCGGTGTATCCGCATGCGGGCTTTTTTGAGCTGGCATCCGCTGGACACGAGCCCATCAAGGAGGCGACCGAGGCCCTTGCCGAGGTGCTCTTCGCGGAGATTCCGATGACCGCCCATTCGCCGGAAGCCCTGCTCGAAACAGAGAAAGCGGCGCCGGCATGACCATGCTCATCCTCAGTCTTGGCGTTTTCGGCATTGTGTGCTACGCGACCTCCATGGCCTTCATCAACGCCGTGATCTGGCCGCGACTCGGGCCTGGCCGATTGGATGACCCGGGATCGGTGTCCGTGCTGATTCCCGCGCGCAACGAGGAAGACAACCTGCCGGAATGCCTGGATCGCGTCTTGGAGCAGGGCGCGGAAGTGCTGGAAGTGTGCATATACAACGATCACTCCACCGACGAGACCGGAATGGTCATCGCGAACTATGCGGAGAAGGACCTGCGCATCCGGACCATTGCACCGAAGGACCTCCCCGAAGGCTGGTGCGGAAAGCCATTTGCCTGCTGGCAGTTGGCCCAGGCCTCGCGCGGCAACTGGCTTGTGTTCATCGACGCGGATGCCCGCCTCGAGCGGGACGCGATCGAGCGGATGGTGGCTGAGTGCCGCCGCCGCGAGCTGACCTTCCTGAGCTGCTGGCCCAACCTGAGCCTCGGCGGCTTCTGGGAACGGCTCCTCATGCCCATGCTCAACTTCCTCGTGTTCACCATGTTCCCAACGCACTTCTCGCTCTGGTCGAACAGCCGCGTGTTTGGCCTGGCGCACGGTGCATGCATCTGCGTACGGCGCGGCGCCTATTTCCGCGTGGGCGGCCACGAGGCGGTGTGGAACAGCATCTTCGAGGATGTTGAACTCGCCCGCCATTGGCGCGAGCAGGGCGAGCGAGGACTCTGCCTTGATGGCTTCGATGTCGTCAGCGTGCGGATGTACGACTCGTTCGAAGCGATCTGGCGCGGATTTCAGAAGAACTTCTTCCCTGCCTTTCGCTCCCCCGTCGGGTTCTTGCTGTTCATCATCCTGAGCGTGATGTGCTACCTCGCGCCCTTCGTGCTGGCGCCGATTCTGCTCCTCGCGGGACAGACGAGCGCCGGCATCGTCTTTGGCCTCACGGCCGCACTGGTGGTGGGCATCCGGTTGATTCAAGCCCGGCGCTTTCAATACCCCGTCTGGTCCGCACTGATGCATCCCGTGGCACACGCGATTATGCTGTCGCTGGCAGTGTCCTCGTGGTGGCGCGTGACCACCGGGCAGGGCGTTTCGTGGAAGGGCCGCAACTACTTCCAGCGGACAGGCCAGGCCGGCGCCGAAGCCGCGTCGACGCCCGCCTCCTCGCCGGAGGAAAACCCCACGCCCAAGACACCGAGCAAGAGCTAACGGCGAAGCAAATGAGGCTGATTCGGCTGGAGGCTCAGCGGGCTTTCCACATCCACGCCGCGAATCAGGTCATGCCACTCACCGTCGGGAAGCACGATATCGGCGTCGTACCAGGTCAAGTTGACCACATTGAGGAGCGTCGTGCCCTCGTGAGCGGCGGCCCGCCACTCTACCCCGTAGTTTGTGCTGCCATCGGGATTGAGTAAGGTCACGGTTGGCGCGATTCGAGCCCAGGCCAATTCGTGCGACAAATGATCACGAAGTTCCTCGCCCGACAGGGATGACTCGATCGTGGCATCGGTTTGCACCGGGGTGGTGGGCTGCGCGTACTGATCCTCAATGAACAAGTCGTCGCCGTACCCGACAACGCGCCCGCCTTTGGACTGAAAGGCGCGAATTACCTCGACTGCTTCTCGGTGAACCGTGCGCGTACCGGCGGCGATGAGACAGGTGTACTCCCCCATTCCCTCAGCGATGAGCTGCTCCTCCGTGACGAATCCAATGGGCACTCCGCAGAAATTGAGGGCTTCATAGAGCCGGTAGAGCTTGGGAAAGAAACGGGGGTCGTGCACCTGCGCGGCGTTCGACCACAGAATGGCTACTTGGGGCCGGATGTTCTGGATGGACGCCATCTCGGGTCCGAGACGCATGAGGTCCAGCGCGACTCTACCCATTTCAGCGGTGCACGCGGCCCGGTGCATGATGAGACCCTCGGCGTCGCTCTCGGGATTGTAGGTGCGTTCCCAGGTCCATGTTGCGCTGCCCCCTTGGCCGTGCACGGCGCCCTGCCATATCGTCGTGTAGATGTGATCGGGACTGACGAAATCCTGAAAGCGATCGGGAATGATGTGGTTCTCCGTGTTGACCACGGGCACCGATTTCATGGCGCGCTGGAGATCGTAGTACATATTCTGCACCTGCCAGGTGCTCTTCCACGGCTCGTGGCGAGGCGTTGGCTCGAAGTAGCTGTCGTTGCCATTGAGCTGGCTCCACTGCGCGAATTCGTAGGGGTCCGTGCCCCAATAGATTGTGTAGCGGCCCCAAACCACGGGCATGACCTTCGCATGCACGGGAAGATGCGGGGCCATCTCATGGATGATGTCGCGCATCCAGATGTGCCAATTGGCAAACTCGCGCTGATTGAAGCGGATGCCATCGTAAAGCCAGGCGAGGTTGTCCACTTCCGGCACGAGCAAGGGATGATCCTTGTACCAGGCGGGTCCGAACGAAGGGTGCTCCACCGCTTCGAAATCGGTGTACTCCGTGCCGTAGTTCGAATTGAGCGTGGCGATATCGCCGTGGGTTTCGCGAAGATACGCCGTCCATTTCGGCATTCGCCACGGGTCCTGCGGTGCCAGACGATAGTCGGGCTCGTTGGTGAGGCATAGCGAGTTGAGTGCGGGGTGATCTTTGATGCGCGGGATGATGGTGCGCAGGTAGTGCTCCATGACCTCGCGAAACTTGGGTGAATCGACACTCCACTTGATGAAGGGCACATGGCTGATGTAGGGCCACTCGTCCAGCCAGATTTCCGGAAAGTGCTCATGCCACCAAGGCATGTTCATGTGCGGGGAGAGCAGCAGGTCAACCCGGACATTGTGCGCCTGTGCGCGATCGAGTGCGTGGATGACATACTCCTCGATCATGCCCGTTTCGCCGAGATCGGGTGTCAGGGCCGCGGCCGGTCCCAGTTCAAACTGGATGAAGTTGATGCCCATCTTTGCCAACTCGGGTATATCCTGAATCAATTGCTGGAAATGCCCATATCCGGTGAGGAAAACGGGGCGATGAGCGATCCCCTCCGCCGTTTGCACCTCCGCCCAGAAACTGCCATCGCGAATGCGTACCGGGGCACCGATCAGCCGAGGCACTTCCCGATTGCTGGTCATCTCCGCCTCTGCACGCGTGAGCAGTTGGGCAATCTCATCCGCCACCTCCGCGGCGCGCGCCACACGGTCATTCGCGACATCATCACGCCCGAATTGGACGAACATCTCGGCGACGGTCAGGTCGTTGAGGGGATAGGCGACATCAAGCCCCTGTGCGGTGGCCTCCTCGAGTGCGTTACGAACAGCCGGTAGTCGTGCTTCCTGTACCGCGAGGGCTTCCAGCACAACGGCAGGATCAGGGCTTTCCTGCGAATGGGCAGTGGGAAGGGACACGACGATACTGCCAACAGCAAGGACAAAGCAGGAAAAACGATGCCAATCAAGCATGACTCGTCACTCTTTCGTTTAAATTTGAAGTTCGATGCAGCCGAAACACACCTTCGATGAACGCACAATAGTTAGGATCAGCCTGTCTGTCAAGAGCGATAGGAATGCCCGGCTGTGCAGTGTATGTTCCTGTGCGCGTCGCGGAGAGCTGCATTGAGCTGCATTGAGCTGCATTGAGCTGCGTTGAGCTGCGTTGAGCCATCCCGTGGATCACGCATACAATCGGGGTTCTGCCTCCCGGCCCGCCATGAATCAAGACGACCATGCAACCGCCCTACCATGCAACGACGATAGAAAAGGACCACGCATCACCATGACCACTGCCACAGCGCGTACAGCCGTTGTGATCGGGGCCGGCCTGGGGGGGCTTGCGGCCGCGCTGCGCCTGCGCCTGGCCGGGTGGGAGGTCACCGTATGCGAGCACGGCCCCACGCCGGGCGGCAAGATGAACCGGCTCGAGCAGGATGGCTACCGCTTCGACACGGGCCCTTCGCTGGTCACCATGCCGTGGATTTTCGCGGACCTGTTCGCGGCGGCTGGCGAGAACATCGCCGACCACCTCACGATGGTACCGGTGCGCCCCCTGGCCGATTACGCGTGGCCGGATGGCACTCGCCTGCGGTTTTCCGCGAATGTTCCGGAGTTGATGGAGGGTCTTCGTGCGATTGACCCACACGACGCCGATAATTTCTTCCCCTTCATGGAGCTGGGGGCCAAGCTGTTCGAGCTGTCGGCGGGAACCTTTCTGCGCACGGCCCCGTCCGAGCCGCCGGATCTTGCTGCCCTTCGCTCGTTGCGTTTTTTCCCCATTCGTGGGGCCTGGGGAAACTACCACAAGACGGTGGCGCGATACTTCCGCAGTCCGCACCTTCAACAGCTCTTCGATCGCTATCCGACTTATGTCGGCTCGTCGCCCTACCAATGCCCGGCGACGCTGCTGCTCATCCCCTATCTCGAGTTCGCGTTCGGCGGCTGGTATGTACACGGCGGACTGTATGCCATCGTTGAGGCACTGGTGAAGTTGCTCGAGGCGCGTGGGGTGGAGATTCGCCTGAACGCCACCGTTGAGCACATCGAGCGTAGCAATGGGCGTGTATCCGGGGTGACGCTGGCAGATGGCAGCGCCCTTCCCGCGCAGGTGGTCGTGATGAATGGGGACGCCTCGCACGCAGGCCCGATGCTGCGCGACGCCAAGCGGGTGGAATCGCCACCGCGTGAGCGCTCCATGTCGGGTTTTGTCATGCTGCTTGGGTTGGGGCGAAAATTGCCGGACATCCATCACCACACGGTCTACTTCTCCAAGGATTACCGCACGGAGTTCCGGCAGATGTTTGACGACCGCCGCTTTCCCGCGGACCCCACGGTGTATGTGAATGTACCCAGCCGATCGGACCCTTCGTGCGCGCCGGAGCATGGCGAAACGCTGTTCGTGATGGCGAACGCCCCGGCGGACGCGGAGCCGTGGGACGACGCGCAGACTCAACGCGCGAAGCAGGCGGTGTTGGCGCGCTTGTCGGCCAGTGGCTTTCCCATTAGTGAATCCGAGATCGAAACGGAGTTCCTTTGGACACCGCGCCGCATGGCCGAGCGCTACCGTATGCCGGGCGGCGCCATCTACGGAACGCACTCGCATGGCTGGAAGAAGGCATTTCTTCGTCCGCCGAACAAGGACAAACAAGTGCGGGGCTTGTACTTCGTCGGCGGCAGTACGCATCCCGGCGGCGGCACGCCCATTGTCTTGAGAAGTGCGGAAATCACGACGAGATTGATCGCAAAACATGAGTAAAGGCGAAGTCCATGGCATATCGTGACCTCATCCTCCCCACGCTCACCGGGCTCTATGTCTTCCTGCTGATCGGCGGGATGGGCGCGTACCTGCTCTTCGGCGGACCGCCGCCGCATGTGGCGTGGACCGCGCCTGTCTTCATGCTGGTGGCGGGCATTCTGGCCGTCTGGTATACCGCGCCGGGTTACCGATGGGGCACCCTCGTAGCGGGCATTGTGGGATTCGCATCGGAGGTAGTCGGGGTACACACGGGTTTTCCCTTTGGGGGCTACGAGTACACGGACGCGTTTGCCCCGCATCTGTTCGAAGTGCCGCTGGTGCTTTGCTGCGCGTGGATGGTGCTCATCGCCTATGTGCGCGAAATGCTGCGGCCGTTCTACCTCTCCCGCATGACGGAAGCGCTATTCGTTGGCCTTTGGATGGTCGCGATTGACTTGCTGCTCGACCCTGTCGCCGCGGGCCCACTCGGACTGTGGACATGGTATTCCGCCGGTGCGTACTTCGGAATTCCGACGATTAATTTCGTGGGCTGGTTCATCGTGAGTGCATTCATCTGCCTGATCGTGAGCGGCCCCAAGGCGCCCAGCCCCGGCTGCCGATGGCTCGGGGTGAGTATCGTCGTCTTCTTCCTCTTTCACGCCCTCACCCAGGGACTGCTCGTGCCCGGACTTGTCGGCTTGGCGGTTCTCGGCCTGCACCCCATCGTCAACCAGCAGGCGCGTAGACACGAAACAATCTACGCGTGATTACAGCGCTGTTTCTTACCAATGCGCTCGCAACATGGTTTCTGACGGGGCTCATCTGGACGATCCAGTGCGTACACTACCCACTGTTCGCCCGTGTCGGCGCAGAGGCCTTTCCGGCATACGAGTCCGAGCATACGCGGCGCATCACCTGGATCGTCGGACCTCCGATGCTGCTCGAGCTGGTTACGAGCGCTGCCCTCGTCGTGTGGCGCCCCGCGGAGTTTGGCAGCTGGTGGGCCTGGAGTGGACTCGCGCTCGTGGGGATCGTCTGGGTATCGACGGTCGTCCTTCAGGTGCCGCAGCACGAACGCCTTGCCAAGGGCTTTGACGCGAATGCACACCGCTTGCTCGTACTCAGCAACTGGGTACGCACGGCGGCATGGAGCGCCCGGGCCGCACTCATCCTCTACGCGTTCGTGCGCATATGGTCGATTGGCTAGAACATTTCCAGAAATGATGTAGCCATTTTCGCCCGCGAGTGCTCATTCTCCGAGATGGGAGACTGAGATGGGCGAAGTGAAATGGAGCACGCTTGCTTCTCTCGCACGGATCCATGGGAAACGCTATCGCCCTCCTTTGCCCCAACGGGGCATAACAGGGTAGCCCAGGGTAAGCCGCCGAAGCGCCCCGCGCGAAGGCGAGCGCAGCCCTGGGTTGTGGTTGACAAAAAATCATGCCCTGAAAGGGTATGACAAGATCACCGTCGTAGCCTGTCGTACCCTTACAGGGCACGATCGCGGGGGCGATGCCTTACCCAGGGCCGCGCCTCCTTCGCTCGTTGAGCTACGGAGGCTTAACCCTGGGCTATCTTGCGGCAGCCCTTCAGGCTGCATCCAAGGCCGATCGATTGCCCTCACCCGATTCCCTGTGCCCATATTGCTCCCGCACTTCCCCCACATCAACTACAGCATCAATTAAAACGCTCGAATGTCCCGGTTGGCTATCGCTCTGCAAGAAGTGCCCGCAGCATTTCAGCCGGAAGGCCCGGCTTCTCCTTGATGCGACGGCTGGAGAGGGCAACGGCATAGGCCTGCAACCAGCCCTCGGCCTGATCCGGCCCGAGGGCACGCGCGAGGGCATCGAAGAAGACATCGCCATTCTCTGGAATGGTCTGGTAAACACCATCCTCGAACGAGCGCCCGGCCCCGGCGAGCAGATCGATGAGCTTGACCGGGTTCACATTCTGCGCGAGACGACGGCAGGTGACCGGAAACACGCGCGGCTTTCCCTTGGCCGGAAGCTCGGCGATGTACTCTCCCAAGAGCGGAATCGGCGGTTGCAGGCAAGTACCCGCGGCGGGGTCATAGCTGCGCACGACCGCCTCGCAGATGGCCGCGCGAATGGAGTCGGTCGCGGCCGACGAGCAAAGCCGCGGCCGGTCCTCGTGAAGCAGGAATTGCCCGTTCGGGCCCACATGAACTTCCCTGGCCTTTCCCCAGGTTTGGGTGAGGTACCAGTAAAGTTGCCGCCCCTTCCCGGAGCGCCCGTGGCGATCGGGGATGAACAGAATGCCGCTCCGGTACGGGCGTAGCACATGCTTGGGCATGCGGAGGTGCAAGGCACGGAGGTTTTCGTGCTCCTGGCGCTGCAACTCGCTCTTCTCGATGTCGCGCTTGGCGATGACGAAGGCAAACTGACCGCGTTTGCGGTTCGTCAGTGCAACACTGAGCTGGAACACGAGCCGGTGGTCGTTCTCGGATGCGAAGGTGAATGACAGGCTTGAGATGGGCACCGACCCGAGCGCATGCTCGATTACCGCCTCGATCGTTCGCTCACGGCGCTCGAAGGTGCGGGCGACTGCGCTCTGGAGGGACTCCAGCTTGTAGGGGCGCTTGATCTCACGGCCCAGTGCGTCCATGTCGGGCAGCAGGCCGTCCCAGCGAATGCGGACGGCCTCGCGGCGTTGCAAACTGCGCTTGACGGGGGCCGCCTTCTTCTTGGTCGGCCGTTTCTTCCCGGCGACAGGCCCCTTGGCGCCTGTGGTGGGTTTCTTCCGTGCCGGACCCGATGATTTCTTTCGCTGCATGCTCAATGAAATAACTCCTGCATAAACGCGAATCGCGCCTACGCCAGTGGACCCGCGAACAAGCGGGTGTCGTAGTGAATGGTGACGGTATTGTCGCCCTGATGTGCGTCAAACAACTCCCGAAGGGCGGCCAGCATGGCGGAGTAGCCGGGCTGGCCTTCCCCGGGAACATAGGACGAAGACCGCACGCGCCCGGCGAGTCCCTCCCAATCCAGCACCTGCTGGTAGGGGAAGGATAGCGCCTCGTAGTCCGTGTGCCCAAAGAATTCCTGGAGCATTCCTGCATCCACGCGGCGGTGGTCAACTTGGGCGTAGTCCGTGCCGTATTGATGGAGAAGGGTTTCGTATTCTCGCAGAAATGCCGTGGTATCTTCCTGCCGTTCGTTGAAAAGGATGAACGCATGGCCATCGGGCTTGAGAATCCGCTTGCACTCCAAACGGGCGCGATCCCGCTCGAACCAGTGAAATGCCTGCGCAATGGTCACTGCATCGACGCATGCATCCGGCAAGGTCGTCGCCTCGGCCGGGGCCGCGATGCTCGTGAAGCCGGGCTGCTCCTGGAGTTCCACCTCCGCCGCAAGACGCATGGCTTCATTTGGCTCGACGGCATACACCCTACACCCGCGCTCGAGAAGCAACGCCGTGAAGATTCCGGTGCCGGAGCCGAGGTCGGCAATCACCGGAAGTTCCGGCAGGTGGCGCAGGACGGCCTCGACCGCCTCGACGGGATACGAAGGGCGGTGGCGACGATAGTCATCGACGCGCTCGGAAAACCTGCCGGTGGGATCGGGTTGCATGCGCGTATCGTGCCGGAACTGCTGGAGTCAGTCAATCCGGTGGCCTGTGGTACCCTATCGAGCATGCGAAGCCCTGTTAGAAAGCGCCCCTCTCAAAGGTCTGGATTCACACTCGTGGAGTTGCTGGTCGTGATCGCCATCATCGGCGTTCTGGCCGCGGTGCTGCTTCCCGCGCTTGCGCGTGCGCGCGAGGCGGCCCGGCGCGCCAGTTGCGCCAACAACCTCAAGCAATGGGGCCTCATCTATAAGATGTACGCCGATGAATCGCGCGGAAACCGCCTGCCACGCGTGCAGATGGTTTTCGACACCGTGGACTTTGCCGCCGCGCCGGATCTGGCGTCCATTTACCCCGAATATCTGACCGACCCATCCATCTTCATTTGCCCCAGCGATCCGAACGACAGCGTGGCCACCTTGCAGGACGCCAACGGCAACTGGAACATCACCATTTCATCCCGAGATGGCGGAAGCCTCGGGGAAATTGGGGCCAGCTACGCATACTGGGGGTGGCTCTGGGACAAGCTCGGCGACGATGCGCCCACGGCGCCGCTGGGGCTGTTTGCCGCCATCATTGGCGGCAGCCCGGCCACCCGATCTCCCGTGCAATTTGCAAACGCGTTTCAAAGCCTTGTGCAGGGAATCGTCGACGCGCAGAGCATCTCCCCTTCCGACAGCGACCTCTACATCGCCACAGTGGGCCAGGGCAATGGGGGTACGAACCGGGTCCACCGGTTGCGCGAGGGGATCGAGCGCTTTCTGGTGACGGACATCAACAATCCCGCCGCTTCCGCCAAGGCGCAGAGCGAGCTTTGGACGATGCACGACCTCTTCTCGACCCGGCTATCCGACTTCAACCATGCGCCGGGGGGGGCGAACATCCTGTATTTGGATGGCCATGTGTCGTTTGAGCGGTACCCGGGCGAGGCGCCCTTGAGCCGGTTGTTCGCGGGTGTGGTAGGCGGCCTGCTCTAGCACGAACACCTGTTTAAGGCCGGTAATCGTTCAACACTATTGACGAATCCGAACATTGCTGGTAGCCTCAAGCACACCGGGCGCATTCTGGGCGTATTGGGCATGTTGCCAGCATGGTGCTGCTTGTGGACGGGCTGCAGGCGCACTCCATTGGGGTCCCACTCGCCAAATTCTCATCCACTCATTCATATTCATGGGAGAAAGTCATTATGACCAATCATCGGAAGGGAGGGTTCACCCTCATCGAACTGCTGGTGGTGATTGCCATCATCGGCATCCTGGCGGCAATTCTGCTGCCGGCACTCGCGCGGGCGCGTGAGGCCGCGCGGCGGGCAAGCTGCCAGAACAACCTCAAGCAGTTTGGCCTGGTGTACAAGATGTACTCCAACGAATCCCGCGGCGAGCGCTACCCGCATCTGCAGATCTGGGGCTATGTGCGCTCCAACGGTCAGGCGGTGCTCAATCCTGACGGAACCCGCCAACAGAGGGATCGCCTGGCGGCTGCTCCGCAGGTGACCTCGATCTACCCCGAGTACCTCACGGACGGCAATATTTTCTTCTGCCCCTCCGACCCTGATCTCGCGCGCGCGCAGGATCTCTTGAGGCAGCATGGCGGCGACATGACCCTGATCGCAGACTACGCCGACGAGAGCTACGCTTACTTTGGCTGGCTCTTCGACAACCTGACGGCAGAGGCACCGGCCAACACATTCCTGGTCACCACCCTGATTACTCAGCTGGATCCCAACTCGAACCTCGATTTGAACGCCAATGTTCCGGTCCAGCTCGGTGCTGCGCTTGACGGCTTCGTAGCCGACTTGGGAATCGTGGCGATTATTTCCGCCATCAACAACAACGACTGGGGCACGCTCGTGCGGGCGATTGACAAGGATGCGTCCGTCCCCGCTGCGTTCGCAGGCGCCGGAAACGCTGGTGGCAACAATGTTGCCCGCCTTCGCGAAGGCATCGAGCGCTTCCTGATCACGGACATCAACAATCCGGCCGGTAGCGCCAAGGCCCAGAGCGACATCTACATCATGTTCGACACACTGGGCGCCGGTGCTGGCACGCGCATCTTCAACCACATTCCGGGTGGCTGCAATGTGCTCTACATGGACGGCCATGTAGAGTTCGTCCGCTACCAGGAGACGGATGGCACCGAGCCGATTATCGGCACCGTGGCCAACCTGGTTGGCGCGTTCAGCTAGCCGCTTTGTAGTTCCACAAGCCTACCTACACGCACTCCCCATGACATTAGTCATGGGGAGTGCTTTTTTTTGGCACACATTTCACCAGATTCCAACGAATGCCCCCCAAATCTCGCGTTGATTCGCGGGCCCTTGCACGCTACACTTCAATACGCTGCAAACCCACCCTCTTCCATCCTACTACCCGCAATCTCTGCACGAAACTGCAAGTGGAGACTTTCTAGAGATGCTGAACCTACTTAAGCGCCTGGCCCTCGGTATGGCCGTGCTGTTTGTGCTCGTGATCGGTTCCATCTGGGTGCTCAAGCTCCGCGCGGATGCCCGCGTTTTCGATGGCTACGAACCCTATGCCCCGCTGGATGTATTTATCCGCAGCGATGAGCCGATGGAGGACTACCGCCGGATTGAGTTTGTCTATCGCGGCCGGGTGGACACGGACGATTCGCTCATTCGGGATGTTCCCACCATCATGTGCACGCCGCTGGGTGATGGCCCTTGGCCCACGCTGATTTTCCTGCATGGAATTGGCCAAAAGAAGGATTTCGTGGAGGAAATCGCCGGGCCATTCGTGGCCGCGGGCTTTGCCATCCTCTGTTCTGACCAGTACATGCAAGGGGAGCGGCGGCTTCCTTCGGGCACCTCCGCTATTGATCAGGGCTTGGCATTACGCCGCCGGGCCGCGCTTAATGTGCTCGAGACACGCCGCATGATCGACTACCTCGAGACCCGGCGCGATATCGCACACGACCGCATCTATCTGATGGGCGCGAGTTTTGGCGCGATTACCGGCTCCAACGCGGCCGCCTTCGACGAGCGCATCGCCGCGGCGGTGTTGTGCTACGGCGGCGGACACACCCCGTCATTGGTTGACAGCGAGGCCGTGCGCGGCGAAGTCGGCGCGTGGATGGGCTTGGTGAAGGTGGCGGCGTCGGCCCTGTTCGGCCCGCTGGACCCGGTGAACCACATTCACATGATTTCCCCTCGCCCCATTCTTGTCCAGGGTGGCAATTTCGACCGCGTCGTGCCGGCCGCCAGCACGCTTGCCTTGTACGAGGCAGCCGAAGACCCGAAGGAACTCCGCATGTACGACTCCGACCATGTAGGGTTGGATGCCGAGCATGTCGTGGTTGTGCTGAACGACACCTTGGAGTGGCTCAAGGCACGGGAGCGGGAAGTGGTGGCTGCGGAGAGCCGAGGTGGGGACCTGCAGGCCGCTCTGTAGCGCCGAAATTCATTACTTGGTTTCTTGACTCCTCCTAGTTCATGTGGTACGCTCAGCTTGAGCACCGCATACCCAGCGAATCACGATTTTCAATGAATCTGGGAGGCACTCACGGGGGGAACATGCCATGTCAGAAATCAAGAGCAAAGTGTATACCAGTGGCGAAGTTGCACGCATTTGTGGGGTCTCGCCTGACACCGTCTCACGGTGGTTCGATCTAGGCCAGATCAGTGGCTACCGCCTTGGCCCGGGTGGTGATCGGCGCATTCCTTACGAAAGCCTGCGCGGCTTCATGGTGAGTCATGGCATTCCGCTCCATCGCCTGGAAGAAGAGGGCGAACGCATTTTGGTCGTCGATGACGACCCCCACTATCTCGATGTCATTCCCGCAGCCTTGGCAAGGCATGGGGACTTCAAGATTTTCGTGGCATCCACCGGGTTCGACGCGGGCGCCATGGTGGTGGACCACAATCCACACCTGATCATCCTGGATATTCACTTGTCCGACACGGACGGCCGCATGGTCTGTGAGCGGGTAAAGTCCCGGCCTGAGACGGCCTCCACGCGCATTCTGGCCATTTCAGGGTTTATTGACGACGACGAATTCGGTTCGCTCACGGATTATGGCTTTGACGATTACCTCAAGAAGCCATTTCAACTCGATGAGCTTGTGACACGCGTTCAGGCCTTGCTCGCGATGCCTGCCAGCCGGATCGCCCGGCCGCGGGCTTCGTCATCTCCTGCTTCCTGAGGACCCAACACATGGCGTATTCAGACCGGGTGGTGCGGGCGTTCGCCCTGGCACATGATTTACACGCGACCCAACGGCGCAAAGCCTCCGATGTGCCCTACTTGACGCACCTGATGGCAGTGGCTGCCCTGGTGGGTGAGTACGGCGGTGATGAGGATGTCGTGATCGCTGCGCTCCTTCATGACGCGGTGGAGGACCAGGGTGGTGAGGCAACCTTGGCCAGGATTGAGACGGAGTTTGGTCCATCGGTGGCGAGCATGGTTTTGGCCGCTAGCGATGCATCCATCGTTCCGAAGCCCCCATGGCGGGCCCGCAAGGAGGCCCACTTGGCCCGCCTCGTCTCCGCGCCCACCGATGTACGCCTGATCGTCGCCGCGGACAAGCTGCACAATGCTCGTGGCTTGGAATCTGCCCTTCGACGGGAAGGTGAGGCAATCTGGGAGCACTTTCGAGGAGGCCGTGAGGGCACCTTGTGGTATTACGGTGAGATGCTTCGCATTCTCGGTGATTCCTGGCTGCACCCGATCGTCGATGAACTCTCATGTGCCGTTGAGTCACTTTATCGGGCTGCTTCAGAGGGCGTAACTGCCAAAACTTGACCCGTCGGTCGTTGACCGCAACTCCAATGGTGTTCGATAGAAAAGAAAACGGCCGCACGCGCTTGCGTGCGGCCGTTTTTGTTGGCTGATGGATTGCCGGTGTGGTCGTTATTCAGGGCGGCGCCACTTCCACATCGGGTCGCGCATTTCATCCGGATGCAAGTAGTCCCGGAACATTACCTGCTCCGCATTCGGCACCCGCGGGACATTGTAGATCGCATCGTGCCGCAACTCTTGCTCCGGCGTGAGCTTGGGCAGACTCTCGCCCAAAATCTCGCAGGTGAGGAAGATCATCAACTCGGTGTTGATCTTTTCCGTATCGGTGTTGCGGAACATGAAGTTGATGACGGGGATATCGCCCAACACGGGCACCTTGGACACATCCAGGCGGTCGCTTACATTGCGCAGGCCACCGATGAAGATGGTTTCCTTGTTGGCCACGCGCAAGGTGGTCTGGGCGACGCGCTTGTCCTCGATCGGGATGCCGTCCTGGGTGAGGCCGCTCACGGAGCTTTGCTTGGCAGCCAACTCAACGATGACATGGTCGTCGTTGGTCACGCGCGGTGTCACATCGAGCGTGATACCGATCTCTTTGAAGGCCGTCGTGGCAACCGGCGGCCCCTGGGTCGTCTGCGTGATTTCCTGATAGGGGAAGTCCTGCACGATGCTGATCGTGGCGGGCTTGTTCTCGACCGTGACCACACGCGGGTTGGCGAGAATCTCAGAGTTGCCGCTGGCCGTTTCCGCCGCGATGGATGCCTGCAGATTGAATCGGCTGCCGATGACACCCACATTGAGGATACCTGCATTCAGGGCCTCGGAACCGACATTGCCCAAGCTAGAATCGAAGGACAGATTCTCGAGGTTGCCGACAAGATCACCGGAGCGTGAGCGACGGCGAACGAGGTCAAGCAACCATTGTGTGCCCATCTGGCTGGAGTCACGCAGGACGACATCGACGAGCATGGCGTGCAGGCCAACCTGCTTGACCGGGCGGTCGATGGTGACAATCATCGCACGGACTTGCTCAATCACCACGGGGACATCCGTGATAATGACGGTGCGGCTACGGTCATCCACCTCGACATTGCCGACCTGCGGGGTCAACATGGATTGAATGACGGGGCGAATGCTGATCGGCTCTGCGTAGTTGAGGTGGATGGCCTCGGTAATCGTGGGCAGTGCGGGTTCAGCAACATCCAGTTCATTGGCCAGGGCCGCGAGTTCATTGACGCGAGCCGGAGGTCCGGAGATGATCAGGACGCGGGTGGTCTTGTTCGTGCTGATGGAGGTAAGGGACGCATCCATCGTGTTCACAATGACGCTCTCCAGCGTCCCGCTGAGTTCGTCGGGGTCGGCGTTGGCCAGGTAGATGGTACGACTGATACGGTTGGCTGCCTGCGCCTCTTGCAAGGTCACAATGCGGAACACATTGCCATCCTGGATGATGCCAAGGTTGTTTTGCTGCAGGGCCAAGTCCATTGCCTGACGAAGCGGCACATCCTTCAAATAGAGCGTTACATTACCGGTGATGACCGTGCCACCCACGACATTGACGCCCGCGCGGCGAGCGAGAATGGCGAGCACATCGGCGATGTCCGTGTCACGGAAGTTGGCGGTGATGGGCTGGGCCAATACGGCATCCAACTGATGCAGGGGGGTAATGCTCCGTTGCACAGTGCCGGCAAAGACCACGCCTTCATCCGCAGGTGCGGGCGCGATCACAGTCGGCCGGGGCAATGTACGAATCTCAGCCTCCGGCTCCGCGGGCGGGGTGATTACAGCTGGTTCGTCTACCTCGGCTTCCAGCACGACGGGTTCAGGCGCGGCTTCTTGCGCCTCCACTTCCACGGTTGCAGGCTGAATATACTCGGCATCGAGATCACTGGGATCGGGTTCCAGCAATTCACCATCGGCAACCTGGGCAAAGCGAAGGTCATCTCCTGCCCCAAGGGCAGCGACCATGGTAAGCGTTTCGGCCACATAGTCGATGTCGACTGGTTGCACGGAGGCGGTACTGCCGGCTGCTTCCCAAAGGGCGCGCCGTGTTGGAAACACGGGGCGCTCGGTCACGGTAGCGCTTGCAACGATGGGCTCGGGAGCATCAAGCTGAGCCGCCACGGCGGCAAGCTCCGCAGCGAGGTCGGAGAGCCGTCCTGAGTCGGCGTCTGCAACCGGCTGAAAACTCTGGAAGTCTTCGGCCAATTGCCCGACCGTTACTTTGGGCTGAAATCCCCCGGCTGTTGGTGGGTGGGCTCCGGATGCGTGGCGTTCGGCCAGCACGGAGGGCCCGAGCGCGAGGGGCGCCGCAACCGATAGGATGACGGCTGCCATCAGCGTCGGTTTGAAGAGGCTCATCGCTATTGCTCCTCTAGCAGTTTCGGAATGCGCATGTCGCCAACGCGTAACACCACACGGCTCTCCTCGATGCTTTCCACGAGTATGCCGATTGGAAATTCGTGGCCAATACCCACCACTTCCACTAGTTGCTCGGCTTTGTTATCCAGCACGGCCATCGGTTCGGCCGAGTCATACACAATTCCGGTGATGACCATGGAGCGCGCGATGGCAAGTGCCGGGGAGGTGTCGCGTCTCGTGGGGTCATCCACGGAGACGATCACACCGGCGGAGGTGCCGATCAACGGGGTCATCGGGTTTCGGGTCAATCGCTCGAGGTCGTAATTGAAATCCACCTCTTCCACACTGGCGAGGAGTTGATCGATGTCGAGTTCTGCCTGCATGAAGGCGGAGCCGCCCGTGGTTGCGCTCTGCGTCTGGGCTGCCTGGCGTTGCTGTGGAGTTTGGCGCGGAGGGCGATCGGGCCGGTCGGGCATTTGTGGGATGGGCGCGGGGCGTGTGACCTGGTAAATGAACAAACCGACGGCGACTACGCCCAACACACCGGCGATGATGTACTTGTTGCGCTCTTTGGGGTTCATGATGTGCCTCCCGCTGCCGGGACAGGTGCCTGCTCAAGGAAGCGGAATGTGCTCAGGGTAAAGGTGGCGCGGGACATCAGCGCCCGCTCTTCTTCGATGCGCAAGTCGGATACCTTGAGGTAGCGCTCGAAGCGCTCCAGAAGATTGATGAAGCGGGCGATCTGATGGAAGTTGCCGTAGGCGACCACGCTGTAGGGGATGGTCTCTTTGCGTTCATCGCGTTGCGGGGCGAGTTGAGATAGTTCGACTTCAATGCCTACTTGCGCGGCGAGCTCTTCGAATTCGGTCAGGAGCTGCGGAATCTCTCGTTGCTGCGGCAGCCGCTGTTGGAACTGGGTGACCAACAGGTCAAACTGATCGCTTTCCCGCCGGAGCTGCTCGATTCCTGCCTCAATCTCCTCGGCTTCCGCGATGTCTGAGCGTAGCGTGCGATTCTCCGCGCTGATTTCCTCGATGGTTGCCTGGGCGGGTGAGAACAGGAAAAGGTAGTACGCGGCGCAGATAACGCCGGTGATGGCGATCATGGCGCCGACGAAGGCCCAATCCTTGGGGGTAACGGTCCCTTTGAGGAAGTCCATCATCGCCCTCTCTCCCCGGCCGGGCCGATGGTGAAATCGATGGCAAACTGGCGAACGGGATAGCCGTCGAAGGCCGTGTCGCCAAATTCGGTCGAATCAAGCAGGAAAATGGAAGAAAACTCGCTATCTGCCTCGACGGCGCTGACGAGCGGACTCACGGTACGGCTGCCGTCGGGCGCGTCGACTACATAGCCGCTCACGCGAAAGACCGGCTTCAACACGGTTTCTCGGCGCTCGGTAACGCGCCCGTCCGGCGCGACGCTGCGCACCATCTGCTGGACGCGCTTGGTCTCGGAGGTGAAGGCGTTGAACCAGAAGTTATCGGGGGCCAAGCGGCTTACATTGTACAGCTGGCGGGACCAGATGATCCGGTCGCTGACGATTTCGTTGATGGTCTCAATGCGTGCTGCCAACTGCTGCTTCTTCACGGTCAACTCGTTGGCCTCGTCGACGATGGGCTGCAGCTGCTCGAGGCGGCGCTGATTTGAATCCCGCTCGGCCCGAATGGACGAAACTTGCGCCATCGTGCCCAGCTGAATCACGGCAATGACGCCAATGGCAATCAGCAAGACCAGCAGGCTGATCACATAAGGGAGCGGCGTCCGCTTGATGGGCCGCAGGTCGTCTGGCAGCAGGTTGATTTGGATCATAGGTCTACCATCCCCCGCGCGGCAAGGCCCACGGCCACCATGAAGGCAGGGGCGTGGTCGCGCAGCAGTTGCATGGAACGGTCATTGCTCAGGTTCAGCGCACTTGCGGTCGGATCGGCGACAACAACATCGTCAATGCCGAGTTCGTCTCGCAGCGCTTGTTGAATCAACGGCAGATGGGCCACGCCGCCGCTGAGCATGATGCGGTCGACGGGGCGCTCGTACAATTGCTGCTCGTAAAAATCGAATGAGCGGCGAACCTCGTTCACGAGGCGGCTCATGGGCGTGGCGAGGATTTGCTCGATTGGCTGCTCTTCCGTCGCAGCTGCTGCGGGCGGCGGGGGCGGAGGTGCCGCAGGCGCCGCACCGCTCAAGTCACCCAGCTCATCGTCAAATGGGTCGAGCAAGGAGCCACCGAGATCGGAGGAGAAATCATCTGCTGGCGCAGCGGCGGGGGGCTCCGCAATTGGCTCAGGCGCCATCACCGGCGCTGGCGCGACTTCCGGGTCACCGTGGGAAAGCAGATGCGTGGCCTGGTCGGCATCCACGCGGCGCGCCTTCATGATCGAATTGACAAGCTCGCGGGCGCCCCAGTTGACATCGCGGATGAAGTTGGACACCCCATCCTTGGCGAAATGGATGCTCGTGGAACTGGCACCGAGATTGATCATGGCGACCGTTTCTTGCGGATTAAGCAACGCACACACTTCGGCTGCGTCGGAGAGGGCTAATGAGTCAACACCGAGAACATTGTAGTGAATCCCGGCGGACTCGGCCACTTGCACGCGCGTGTCGATGATCTCGTGCTTGGCAGCGACGAGCAAGACCTTGAGCTGGACGGAATCGCCCTCGGTGACGGTGTCCAAAAGAGACCAATCAAGGAACACCTCGGAGAGGTCATACGGTATGTTCTGCCCGGCTTCCCGCTCAACGGCCTCTGCGAGGCGATCGTTGGGCATATCCTGAAAACGCGGGTAGCGGATAACAATGGTCTGGCCGGGCAGTGCGCCGACGATATAGCACTGGTTCAAGGGCCAGCCTTGCACGGCAAGATTGGCGGCGTCGGATTGGGCGAGGACGGGGTCTTGGTTGAACTGATTGCGATCAACCAAGGCATACCCCACCTGCTCGACGCGAAGGCGCCCCCCCTGCCGGGCCATCAGAATGGCCTTGACGGAGTGGGTGCCGATATCGATGCCAATGGCCTTTTTGGGCTTGGTGAACATCCTGGCCGTGCTGCTCCGCTGGTTTGGCCGAGAGCCGGAGACAGGACTTGAACGCGGGTGCTATGGTCGACCCCCGATCGAACCCTGCCGCCGTTGGATCCCCCATGATCTCGGCGTGCTAGTGGCACAGTATCAAAAGTGCTGGGCGCTGTCAACACTTAATGCTGGCTTTTGCCGGTTCCCGCTGGTGTTATGTTACCGCGTAATTCCCGCATATCCGGTTGTAGTTTTTGGCAACTACCGCAATGACGGGGTTGTACGGTTCCCTCGGGAGAGGTGGCGCAGGCGCAGGTAAATTATTGACAAGCCTCCCAGATATCGCTCAACTGTCTGCGTCGGAACTCTACCACGACCCGAACACATTGTCAACAGTTTATCCACACCACCGGATTTTACTCCGCATCCCCCCATATCTCGCCCACGACTTCCCCAATATACACCCCCTTAACGACCAAAGGCGGGACGATATCGTCCCGCCTTGATCTACCCCGCAAACGCCGCCGGAGGAGAGTCTCTGGAACCTAACCCACAAAGTGGGTGCCCTCACCGCAGCCATCCGCCTTCCCCTCAAGGAGGCTTGGCGTAGACTGCACGAATATCGGGCTCCCGGTTCCAGATATAAGGTCCAGAGTTTTCTCATCGCGTCACGAACGCTGCAGGGCGTCCCCGAAGGGACAATTCGAATGGTATCAGAATCGCGGGATGCGGTCAATGAGAACCGGCAAACATAAAACGCGTTCCAAGCCGCGATTCACGCCGGGGGCCGCCGCAAGGGCCGGATTTCCAGCTCGCTGATGGCGGTTTCCGGTCCCATCCGCAAGATATCACGGCAGGCCTGCCCCACTTCCTCTGGAGAAACCTTCCAGCTGTGGTCTGCGTTGCGGTCATGCCGGTGGGAGTCACTGTCCACGGAGCCCGGATAGAGCGTGGTAACGCAGATGCCCTCGTCGCGCAGCTCTTGGAACAGGCTCAGGGAGAGACCGGTCAGGGCGAACTTGGTGGCGGCATAGCCGCTGCCGCCGGGCAGCGGGAGCTTCCCGCTGATGGAGGAGACATTGATGATGTGTCCGCGTTGCTGGCGCCGCATGAAGGGGAGCACGGCGCGAGTGGCGTGGAAGGCGCCGTGGATGTTGATGTCGACCATGGCGCGCCACTCTTCGAGGGAGAGGTCCACGATGCTTTTCCGGGTCACGAGGCCTGCGTTGTTGATCAGGGCATCCACTCCCCCAAGCCCTTCGACGCAGGCAGACACGGCGTACTCGGTCTGATCGTAGTCGCTGAGGTCACAGGCAACGCTGTAGCAGGAGCCGCCCTGCTCCTCAAGGGATTGGCGCAAGTCTTCCAGCAGCCCCTTGGACCGGGCGAGGAGTCCGACCTGGTGCCCATCCATGGCGAGAAAGGATGCAATGCCGCGCCCGATCCCCTTGCTGGCGCCGGTGACGATAACTTTCATGTGGAACTCTCCTTGATTCGTGGTGCATCCGGCCCGAATAATGACAGTGAGGGGGCAAGGCAGACAAACACCGCCGGTTTTTCGGGCGGAGATACGATGGATACCGCTACGAATGTCGACTGGAAAAGCGTGTTGCACCCCTGGCGGCGTGGCGGAAAGCGCCGGTGCCGCGACAGCCGAGGCGGCCGAACGAGCCGTGGCGCCTGCGTCAAAAGCGGATCGTCGCGGCATGGTGGCGCTCGATGGCGGCGTGTTCCTGATGGGCTCGAACGATGGCACCTACCCGTCGGACGGGGAGGGCCCGGTCCGCGAGGTGACGCTGTCTCCGTTCTGGATGGACGCGACGACGGTGACGAACAAGCAGTTCAAGCGATTCGTGGGTGAAACGGGCTACAAGACGGAATCGGAGCGATTTGGCTGGTCCTTCGTGTTTCATTTGCTGGTGCCCGAGGCGGTATTGGCGAAATTGAAGCAACAGGTGCATGGCCTTGAGTGGTGGTTGAAGGTGCCGGGCGCCTGCTGGAATCACCCCTTCGGCCGGGGCACGGATGTACGGTCGCTGATGGATCACCCGGTGGTGCATGTCTCATGGGCGGATGCGGCGGCGTATTGCGCGTGGGCCGGCAAGCGGTTGCCAACCGAGGCGGAATTTGAGTATGCCGCGCGCGGCGGATTGGTGCAGCAGCGAATGCCTTGGGGCGATGACTTGACGCCGGAGGGCGAACATCGCTGCAATGTCTGGCAGGGAAAGTTTCCGGTGCAGAATACGGCGGAGGACGGCTTCGTGGGGACCTGCCCGGCACGGACCTTTGCGCCGAACGGCTATGGTCTCTACAACATGGCGGGCAATGTGTGGGAATGGTGCGCGGATTGGTGGAGTCCGGACTTCCATGCAAATGGACCGCGCGTGAATCCCGCTGGACCGGCCTCAGGGACGGCCAAGGTGATTCGGGGCGGGTCGTTTCTGTGTCACGACAGCTACTGCAACCGCTACCGGACCTCGGCGCGCACCCACAACACGCCGGACAGCGCCACGAGCAACATGGGCTTCCGCTGCGTCGTGGATGCGGAGGAATCGCCATGACCGCGACCACGACGGCGCCCACGATTCTGCCCGAGCTGTCCTTGCCGGAGCTGTCCCTGCCGGAGGGAGGCCTCTCGGAAGGATTGAGCATGCCGCCCGAGTTGGCGGCCTGGGTCACCTCGACACCGACGGTGGCGCTTCTGCTGGTGGCGGCGCTGGGGGCGATTTATTGCTTCGTGGGCTACCGGGCACTGCGGCTGATCCTCGCGCTGCTGGGTTTTCTGCTGGCGGGTCCGGTTGCCGCGTTGATTGTGGGCATCATCAGCGGTGGAAATGGCCTCGCGGCGGGAATCGCGTTCGCCGTGGGCGGATTCTGCGGGGCGATGGCGCTGGCGTTCTTGTACAAGAGCGGGGTATTCCTGCTGGGAATGCTCGGCGGGGCTGCACTGGCCGCCAGTGCGCTGCCGGAACCAGGCGAGACCTGGCATATCGCGGCGGTGCTGGGGGCGGGGCTTGCCGGGGGGCTTCTGGCCGTGTGGATCGAGCGGCCGGCCCTGCGTTTGGCCACGGCGGCGCTCGGGGCGCTCTTGATGACCCACGCGGCGCATGCGCTCTATGTGGGGGGGGACTTGGACAGTCCAGCGCGTATTGCGTCCCAACCGGTGCTGCTGGGGCTATGGGCGGCCCTCGCCCTGATGGGCCTGATGGCACAGTTCGGCTCCGGCAGGCGGCGCGCCGTGAAGCGATAGCGGCCCGTTCCCCTCATGCGTGCCGCATTCGAGTGGCGGGAAGAGAGCGCGCGCGCATCCTGTTGTGGAGTCGGGAAAGTCACAAGTACCCCCACGGCGTGTCCGTATGAAGCAATCAGGGCCCCGGTGGTATACTTGCACCAGAACCATCAGGAGATGCCACCATGATTTGTGAACGGTGCCGCATGCGGTTGGCAACCCTCAAGTACACCGAAGTCGTCAATGGGGCGGCCATGACCCGCAACATCTGCGAGACCTGCCTCAAGGAAATTCAGGGCGACGCCGCCGTGGGTTTCGAGATGGCGGGCGAAGCCCCGAGCCCGAAGGGCATCTTTGCCGAGGCCGCCGCCGAGCAGGTCCCCGTCCCGGCGGGTGTTTCGGTCGTGCAGGACAAGGGTTGTGACTTTTGCGGAACCAAGCTGTCCGAGGTGCTTCGCACTGGTATGGTCGGCTCCGCGGCGTGTTACGACACCTTTCGCGCGGAGCTGGAACCGGTACTGCGTGAGCAACAGGCAGCCGTGTTGCACCGGGGCAAGACGCCCCATGAGACCGATGAGCGCGAAAACCTCCGGCGCGATTTGCAAAGCAAGCGGGGCATGCTGCGCAGCGCCCTGCGGTCGGAAAACTACGAAGAAGCTGCCCGATTACGCGACGCCGTTCGCGGAATCGAGGAATCGCTCAACCAAGCGAATTGAGGCGGACGCATGCTTGAAACTCTGTTGGAATCACCGCCGGCCTGGCTCGACGCCTCGGGCTTGGAAGCGGCATGCGTAGTCAACGCCCGAGGCTCGCTCACGCGCAACCTCGCGGAGTTCCCATTCCCTCAGCGGGCGAACGCGAACGAGCTGGAGTCAATCGAGCAGCGCGTGCTGGATGCGATGCAGACGGCGGGCCTGATGGACGAGGGCCGCTATTACCCCCTGGCGGACTTGACGCCCCCGGAACTGGGCATGCTGTCCGAGCGGCAGTTGTTCGCCCAAGGCGGCACGAACGGGTTCACCGGTCGTGGCGTGTTCGTTCACAATGACCAGAGCCTGAGCGTACAGGTCAACGACTCGGATCATCTCCGCATACGGGCGCTGGCTTCCGGCCTGCAGCTGGAAAGCACATGGGAGCGCCTCAATGCGGTGGACGACGCGCTTGGGCGTGGGCTCGAGTATGCCTTTGACGCCCGGTGGGGCTACCTCACGGCGGCCTTGTCCACGGTGGGCACGGCCTTCCAGGCCTGGGTGTTGATGCACCTGCCCGGCATCACGATGGCCGGTGGCCTTCGGCAGCTGGAGGAGTCGGTCACGGCGAAGCGCCATGAAATCCGCGGTTTGCTGGGTCCGCTTCATGAATCGCCGGGGGATCTGTTCGAGTTGAACAACGCGGTCACGCTTGGCCGGTCGGAAGAGGAAATCCTCTACCACTTGAAGCAGCAAGCGATCGAGACGATCGAGGAAGAGAAGCGCTCGCGCGAGCTTGTGCTCCACGAGGGCACCCATGGCCTGGAAGACCGCATTGGCCGGGCCTTGGGCATTGCCCGGGGCGCGCGCTTGTTGGATCTAGGCGAGGCGATGGGCCTTTGGTCCTCGTTGCGGCTCGGGCTGGCCAGCGGCATGCTCGACGGGTATACATTCAAGCAGTTGAACGAGGTGTTGGCGGCGGCGCTACCCGCGCACCTCGAAATGCGCACGGAAAAACCGGGCGATGAACGCGCCCAGAATATGGAACGCGCGGATCACTTTAGGGTAAGCTTTTCCTAGCGTCCGCCGGGCTTTCGGGCAGATATACGGCTGGACGCCACCAATCACGCATGAAAGGACGCCCCTCATATGTGGGAACGCTTTACAGAACGGGCCAAGCATGTGGTGAGCGCTGCTCGCGAGGAGGCCACGCGCCTCTGCAGTGAGTATGTGCGCACGGAGCACATTCTGCTCGGGTTATGCCGCGAGACGGACGGCATCGCCGCGCGGGCGTTGGAAAGCCTCGGCGTGGACTTGGACGCCGTCTACATGGAGATCGAGCAGCAGGTGCAGAAGGGCACAGCGGTGATCTCCAGCGAGGAGATCTCGTTCACCCCGCGCGCCAAAAAGGTGCTCGAGCTGGCCGTCGAGGAAGCCCGCCACTTCAACCACAGCTACATCGGCACGGAGCACATTCTGCTCGGCCTGGTGAAGGAAGGCGAGGGTATCGCGGCCAAAGTCCTGCAAGACATGAAAATCGACCTGGAAAAGGTCAAGGCGGAAATCATCCGCCATCTCGGCGACCAGGGGAAGGCCACGGCGCAGGCGGCGACGAGCAAGAAGTCGCAGACGCCGGCGCTGGATACCTTCGGGCGTGACCTGACGCAGTTGGCCACCGAGGGCAAGCTGGACCCGGTCATCGGGCGCGAGAACGAAATCGAGCGCGTGATTCAGGTTTTGAGCCGCCGCACGAAGAACAACCCCGTGCTGATCGGCGAGGCGGGCGTCGGCAAGACGGCCATCGTCGAGGGATTGGCGCAGGCGGTGGTCAATGGCGATGTGCCTGACCTGCTGCTCAACCGGCGCGTGTTGACCCTCGACCTCGCGGGCGTGGTCGCCGGTACGAAGTATCGCGGCCAGTTCGAGGAACGCCTGAAGTCGGTGATGAAGGAAATCCGCCGGGCGGACAACATCATCCTGTTCATCGACGAGTTGCACACCATCGTTGGCGCGGGCGCGGCCGAGGGCGCGGTGGATGCCGCGAACATGCTGAAGCCCTCCCTGGCGCGCGGCGAGTTGCAGTGCATCGGCGCGACGACGATGGAAGAATACCGCAAGCACATCGAGAAGGACGCGGCCCTCGCGCGTCGCTTCCAGACGATTCTGGTGGATGCCCCGACGGTGGAGCAGACCATCGAGATCATGAAGGGCCTGCGCGACAAGTACGAGGCGCACCACCGGGTGAAATTCTCGGATGCGGCCCTGGTGCAGGCAGCGAAGCTGTCGAACCAGTACATTACCGATCGCTTCCTGCCGGATAAGGCGGTGGATGTGCTCGACGAGGCCGGCAGCCGCGCCCGCCTGCAGATTACGACGCGCCCGGCGGCCTTGAAGGAAATCGAGGCGGACATCGAGAAGGTGACGCGCGAGAAGGAAGACACGATTCGCCGCCAGGAATACGAGAAGGCGGCGGCTCTGCGTGACCAGGAGCGGACACTCATCGCAAAGCTGGAAGAGGCCAAGCGGGACTGGGAACGCAAGCGCGACTCGGCCGAGACCATCGTGAACGAGGAAGACATGGCCTATGTCGTGTCGAAGTGGACGGGGATTCCGCTCACGAAGCTCGAAGAGAAGGAATCGGTTCGCCTGCTGCGCATGCGCGAGGAATTGCAGCAGTCGGTTATCGGACAGGACGAGGCCATCGACGCGATCACGCGGGCGATTCAGCGTTCGCGGGCCGGCCTGCGCGACCAGAAGCGCCCCGTGGGCTCGTTTTTGTTCCTCGGCCCGACGGGTGTCGGCAAGACGCTGCTGGCCAAGACGCTGGCGGCCTTCCTCTTCGGTGACGAAGACGCCTTGATTACGATCGACATGTCGGAGTATATGGAGAAGTTCGCCGTGTCGCGCCTGGGCGGCGCGCCCCCCGGTTATGTGGGCTACAACGAGGGCGGTGAGCTGACCGAGCGCGTGCGGCGCCGCCCGTACTCGGTGGTGCTGTTCGACGAGATTGAGAAAGCACACCCGGATGTGTTCAATATCCTGCTGCAGGTGCTCGAGGACGGCCACATGACCGACTCGACCGGGCGGCAGGTGGATTTCCGCAATACGGTCATCGTGATGACGAGCAACGCCGGCGCACGCAAGATTGGCAAGGGCGCGGCGCTGGGCTTCCAGCGCACCTCGAACGAGGACGAGTTCAAGGCGATGCGGGAGCGCGTGATCGACGAGGCCAAAAAGGTGTTTAATCCGGAATTCGTCAACCGGATCGACGAGATCGTGGTGTTCCACCGCTTGACGGAGAAGGAACTGGTCGAGATCGTGGAGGTGCAGGTGTCGGAGGTGATGAAGCGCGCCCAGGAGCGCGGCCTGCGCCTGCAACTGACGGACGAGGCCAAGCGCTTCGTGGTGGTCAAGGGGACGGACGAGCAGTACGGCGCGCGTCCGCTTCGGCGGGCGGTCCAGCAGTACATCGAGGACCCGCTCTCGGAGTTGTTGCTCCGCGGAGCTTTTGAAGAGGGGACGGAGGTAGCGGTGCGACCGAACGAGCTGGGCGACGCCCTGGTCTTCGAAGCGGTGCACACAACGGTTCCGGAAGGCGCAACCATTTGAGTATTCGACAGTTCGGCGTAATGCTGCTGGCAGGGTTCCTGCTGGCGGGAGCAGCATGGGGACAGGAACTGGCTGATCGCCGCATCAATCGCGTCAACCTCGAGGGGTTGCAGCGGGTGAGCGAGGGTTTGGTCCGATCGCAGCTCGAAGTGCAGGCAGGCGGGGTCTACAACTCCGCGGCCGTCGCACGCGATCTGCGCCGCCTCTATGACCTGCAATTCTTCGCAACCATCGCCGTCAGCGCCCAAGTGGAGGCGGATGGCGGCCTCGCGCTTGCCTACATCTTCGAGGAAAAGCGTCTGATCGATGCCATTCGCATCACGGGCAACTCGCGGATTCGAGCGCGCAACATTCGCGCCGCGCTGACATGGCGTGAGGGCGATGCCTTCATCGAGAGCGAGTATCCCGATGAATTGGCGGCGATCTCGCGTCTGTACCAGGAAAAAGGCTTCCCGAACACGGCAGTGGATATCCTCGTGGAGGAATCCGGGCCGGGCCGGGTCCGTTTGACCTACACCATCATCGAGGGTGGCCGCGCGCGCGTGAGCAGCATCCAGTTCGAGGGTAACGAGACCCTCTCGGACCGTCAATTGCGCCGCCTGATGCAGACCAAGCGGGCTTGGTGGTTCCTTGGCGGCCGGTACGATGAGACCGTATTCGAGATGGACCTCGAGCGCGTCGCGGACCACTACGGCGACTACGGCCGCCTGGAGGCCGCCATCGAGGGGACGGAGTTTACCTTCTCCGAAACCGGCCGCAAGATGGATATCACGATCGCGGTGGATGAGGGCCCGGAGTACCGCGTCGGTTCGCTCCAGATTGCCGGCAATGTCGTGTATGACGAGGACGAAATCCGGGACATCATCGCCGTTCATGAGGGCGCCATTCACAACCGCAGCATGGTCATCGCGGATGCCGACCTGATCCAGCGGGGCTACGCGGACAGCGGCTATGTCGATGCCGTCGTGAGCCCGCAGGTGGCCCTTGACCGCGATGCCAAGACGACGAGTGTCGTGCACAACCTGCGCGAAGGTGATATGCGCTATGTGCGCGAGATCCTGATCAGCGGGAACCGGGTAACGCGGGACAATGTCATCCGCCGCAACATCCTGCTGATTCCGGGCGATCGGTTTGACGGCAGCATGGTTCGATTCAGCCAGCGCCAGCTCGACAACCTGCGCTACTTCGACTCGACCCGCTTCAGCATTGAGCCGGTACCGAATGACGACACCTTCGCCAACCTCCTGCTGGATGTGGAAGAGGGGCGCACGAGCGAGGTCGGCTTTGGCGCCGGTTACAACACCGATGAGGGCGTGGGCGGGTTCATCGACCTTCGGCTGCGCAACTTCGACATCACGAACTGGCGCAATTTCCAGGGTGGCGCCCAGCGCCTCAATGCACGCGTGTTCATGGGCGAGAGCGTCAACCAGTTCAACATCAGCTTCATGGACCCCGAGTTTCTGGACTATCCGCTCGGGTTTGGTTTTGACCTGTTCAACGAGAAGCGCGACTATCGCGGCGCCAACTTCACCGAGGAATCCCGCGGTGCGGGCATCCGCTTCGCCAAGACGCTATCGCCGTATGTCGCCGTCCAATGGGGTGCGCGGCACACGGATACCAGCATCTCGAATGTCCCGGTGTTTGCGCGGCGCGAATTGCGTGAGCTTTGGAACGATGACGGCAGCACCAACAGCCTCTTCTTCCAGATTACCCGCAATACGCTGGACAACCGCATGGACCCTGTACGCGGCGCGGATATCACAATCTCGACGCAGCTTGCAGGCTTCGGCGACCACGAGTTCTACAAGGCCGAATGGGATTCGGCCTTCTACCGCCCGCTTACGCAGGAGGAACGCCTGATCGGTATGTGGCGCCTTCGCGTGGGCTTGGTGGATGACTACGGCGACCCGGGCTTCGTCTCCCTGAGCGATCGTTTCTACGCGGGCGGCACGACCACCGTGCGTGGGTACGACACGCGGGATATCGGGCCCAAGCTTCGCCGCTTCCGCCACTTCGGCGAGGAGTACCGCGTGGGCGGCAACTTCCGCGTGGTGAATAACCTCGAAACGAAGTACATCTACAACGACATGTTCCGCTTCTACGCCTTCGTGGATGGCGGCGGAGTCTTTGCCGATGCCTCCGATTTTGACTTCAACGAGGTCAAGTGGTCGGCCGGCCTTGGGTTCGGCGTGAATGTGCCGCGCCTGGGCCCGATTCGTATCGACTATGGTGTGCCGCTGAATGCCGACTCCGACCAGGGCTCGGGCAGCTGGCACCTGACAACGGGCTTCAGGTTCTAATCCGGAACAGTACGATGGCAAGGCCGTGATGTTGAGCAAGCATCACGGCCTTGCTATACTTTGCCGTCACCATGCGGGGCGAGGAGATTTCCACGCATTGCAGGGAATGGCATGAGAAGGCCAGCATAAACGCCCACGGTGGGCGGCCGGCTCTCAGACATTAACGAAACCATAAGGGGATCTCGTCGTGAAATCGCATACCCTCCTTTCAGGCGCCGCAGTCGCCATCGCACTCACGGTTGCCATGTATACGCTGCCGCACGGCCATGCCCAAGGCGACGCCGCCAGCGCCTACAAGATCGGCGTGGTAAACGGCGTCGCCGTGTTCGAGGGTTACCAGAAGCAGCGGGACGAACTCAGCGGCCTTCGCGCGGATGTAGAGCAGAAGCAAGCACAGATTGACACCCAGCTTCGCGCGCTCGATCAGGAGCGCGAGCAGTTGTCGGCCCAGCGCGACTCACTTCCCGCCGAAGAGTTTGCCCGTCGCCGGGATGATTGGGAGCGCAAGGTCAGTGATCTTCGCCTCGAAAGCCGCCGCCTTCAGGAAGAGGTTGATCGCGCGTCGAGCCGGGTAATGGAACGGCTTCGGGAGGACATCTACTCGGCCATTCAGACGATTGGGGCGCGGGACAACTACCACCTCATTCTCGATGCGGACCGCAATCCTATGGCGCAGTCCAATGTGCTGTACCACAGCGCAACGCTGGACCTGACGCAGGATGTCGTCGATCACCTCAATGCTGTGTATCAGCAGGAGCGCGCAGGTCGTAGCCGCTAACGCGCGGACTTGGAGCAACCCATGAATGCAACGCTGGCGGAGATCGCCGAATGGGTGAATGGCCGCGTTGAAGGCGACAGCTCGCTCGCAATCACGGGTGTGAACGCTCTGCACGAGGCGGGTCCCAAGGACATCGCCTTCGTGTCGGATGAAAGCTATCTCAACGCCGCCGCCTCTTCCGGGGCGGCGGCGTTGCTTGTGAGTGAGGACTTCCCGCGGGGAACAGTACCCCTGATTCGCGTGGCGAATCCCCGTTCCGCGATGGCGGCACTTCTCACCCGTATCGAGGCTGAGCACCGCCAACCCCCGGGGAATGTTCACCCTGCAGCCGTCATCAGCCCGAATGTCACCATCGGCGAGCGGGTGAGCATCGATGCCAATGTGCGGGTATGCAGCGGCTCGGTCATTGGCGATGACACCGTCATTTACGCGAACAGCTACATCGGAAACGATTGTGTCATCGGCCCAGGCTGCTACATCTACAGCAATGTCACCGTGCGCGAGCGGGTGACCATGGGCGCGCGGTGCATCGTGCACCCGGGGGCGGTGATCGGAAGCGATGGCTTCGGCTTTGTCGATGTGGATGGCAAGCGCCAGAAAATACCGCAGGTGGGCACGGTGGTTCTCGGGGATGATGTGGAGATTGGATCGAATACCTGCGTGGATCGCGCCACGATGGGAACCACCAGGATCGATTCAGGAACCAAGATCGACAATCTGTGCCAAATCGGGCACAACTGCCACATTGGAAAGCACTGTACCATCTCGGGCATGACCGGCTTGTCCGGCAGCACAACGCTGAAGGACCATGTGACCGTTGGGGCCAATGCGGGCTTTTCCGGTCATTTGGAAGTCGGCGAAAACGCGATCATTGCGGGTCGAGCCGGCGTCACGAAATCCGTTTCTGCCGGAGCGGTGGTATCGGGCTTTCCGGCCATCCCCCACGCGCAATCGCAGCGGGTACTGGCGGGCATGCGGCGCGTGCCGGATGCGTTAAAGAAATTGCGGGAGTTGGAGCGCCAAGTGGCCGAACTCAAGCGAGGGTTGCATGGCACAGCAAAAGACACTGACTGATACGGCGACTTACTCAGGCATTGGCCTCCACACGGGCAACCTGACGACACTCCTCTTCCATCCCGCTCCCCCCGGCCACGGCATCGCCTTCGTACGCTCGGATGTTCCTGGTTCGCAACCGATTCCAGCGATAGCCGACAAGGTGGTGGATGTTTCCCGGGGCACCACGCTCGAGCAGGACGGCCTGCGCATTCACACGGTCGAGCATGTACTTGCGGCGGTCACTTCGCTCGGAATCACCAATCTGCTGATCGCAATCGATGGCGACGAAATGCCCATCGCCGATGGCAGCTCGTTGCCCTTTCTGGAAACCCTGCAACGAGTGGGTGTTTCCGAGCAAGAGGGCGATGCGGCGCCATTCGTGCGCCTGCGCAAGCCGATGGCCTTCGAGGACGGCGATGTATGGGTGCGCGGCGAGCCGGCCGACCATTTCGAGGCGCATATCACCATTTCATTTCCGCACCCCGTGATTGGAACGCAATCGGCATCCATTGAAGTCTCACCCGAATCCTTCACCGTAGAGATCGGCCCTGCACGCACCTTCTGTTTCCTGCATGAGGTGAAGGCACTCAAGCAAATGGGCCTGATCAAGGGCGGCTCCATGGAAAACGCCATCGTGATCGGCGAGGACGGCATCCTCAACGATGGGCTTCGATTCGAGAATGAATTCGCCCGGCACAAGCTGCTCGACCTGATTGGGGACCTTGCCCTGATCGGTCACCCCGTCGTGGGGCGCTTCGAGGCGCACAAGTCAGGGCATGGCTCTCATGTCGCGTTTGCCCGCATTATTCGGCAGGCCATTGCCGAGAATGATGGGGCCGTGCTCGAGGTTCCCGCAGCGAAGTAGACCACTACCGGCCGGAAACCGTCACCATGTCGCGAATGGTCTCCAAGCGCTTGGGACCAATCCCCGTCACCTGCTGCAATTCGTCCACCGCGCGAAAGGGCGATTGCTCGCGGTAGGTAATGATGCTCGCCGCGGTGACAGGCCCGATGCCGGGCAAGGTTTCCAGCTCTGCCTGGGTGGCGCGGTTGAGATCGAGCAGGGCACTGCCTTCCCCTCCCCCACTCGCACTTCTGCCCCCCACGCTCGTGGCTACATGCGGCTGCCAGCCCGAGACGGTGTATTGCGATGGATTGAGCGCGGCGTGGGCGGGGTAGTCCGTCTCGCCGTACATGCCGGTTTCTGGGTCTGGAAAGGCCGGTACCGTGAGGGTGCTTCCATCCAACAGCGGGGCCGCGATGTTGATGTCGCGCCCGTCGGCCCGCTCGGTCATGCCGCCCGCCCGCTCGAGCAGGTCATCGACACGATGCCCCTCCAGCAGCTCGTACATCCCGGGGTAACGCACCGCACCGCGCACGGCGACGGTGACTTTCGAAGCCAGAGGCGGGTCTTCGGTTACGGCCTCGCTGGAGGGTGTATCCGGCTCCGGCGGAGCGACAACTACGGCCGGGGTGATTTCCAGATAGGATGGGACGGGCTCTGGGCCCGTGCTTCCCGGTGCCTGGCGTTGCCAAACGATAACGGCAGCCCCGGCGACAATGGCCGCACTGAGGCCTACCATGATCCATTGTTCACGGCGCGTAAAGGTTCGGCTGAGCACTCCCGCTCCTTGCTCTACCGCAAGCATCACTGCGTACATGACAACATGACAGCGTAAAAGCGATGAATAGGCAGATTAGCACGGAAGTGCGATCGGCGCAAGTCCTGCCCCCGAAATGGAAGCGCCCCTCCCTCTCGAGAAAGGAGAGGGAGGGGCGCTGAGGAATCAATCGCGCTTGTGCCGGTGGTTTACTCGACGATGGTGCGGTAACGCATCATGTACGGAGACTGGCCGGGGGTCACCGCATGCACGGAGACAACATACTCTCCGGCCGTATCAAATTGCGGCGTGAAGGTGCGCTGGGTGCCCGTCACCTCGCCGTTGACATACCAGTGGTACTCCGCATATCCCTCGGGGGCCTCGAAGGAGAGCCTGCTGCCTCGATCCGCGAAATGGAGCAGCGCAGGCGGTTCGGAGACGCGCGTTATGGCCTCCGTCCGGGCGACGGTGACGCCATCGCGGCGCTCGGCGTAGGAGAGGACATAGTCTCCGGGGGTGTTGAAGGCATACTGGAAAGTGGACTCCCCAAGCCCTCGCTGGACCACCTCGCCGTTGATGGCCCATATATACTCGAGTTCGGCGTCGTGGGGCATGGTCACTGTGAGCGGCTCACCTATTCGCACGACATAGGGCAGCTCAATGGAGACCGTGGCACGCCCCGTTGGCCGCGTGAAGCCGAGTTCCTCGCGCAGGGCGCGGAGACGCGGGCCACCAGGCACATCCGCGGAATCGAGAATGCTCGGAAGATCCGCGAGGGGCGCATAGACGAGAATTCGAGCCGGACCATGGGAAGTCCCGATGACGAGGTTGTAGGAACCGACCTCCAGCTGCGGACTCGGGGATACCCGAACACCGCCCTCGGTTGCCGTGACCTCAATCATGTGGGAGTAGTCGCTGGTGTCGACCAGAAATTGAGACTTGCCCACGCTTCCCGCCGGAATTGGCTGGCCATTGTGGGTGAGGGAAACGAGCGCACTCTGGTCGTGGTTGTTGAAGGTGACCGTCGACGGGTTGGCCGTCACCTCGGCAAACGCGGCCGGGGCGAGCAGCAGAAAGGCGCACGCGATCGATGCTGCGGCATTACAGCTCCGTTTGGTGTTCATAGCAGATTCTCCCTGATGCCAGAGCGGGATTGCTCTGGTTTGTTCCATCTTGTTAGTTTGGATTATACCGCACCCTCGCCGGACCGGAGGTATTGATATGGAAAATATGAATGAAAGTAATATTTTGGTAAATATATATCGCCGTCTCGAGGCGCATTTTGGCCCCACCGGATGGTGGCCGGGGGATTCCCCATTCGAGGTGGCGGTGGGCGCGATCCTGACGCAGAATACGGCGTGGGTAAATGTCGAGAAGGCGATCGCCAATCTCAAGGAATCCGAATGGCTTACGCCGGAATTGCTCATCACGGTTGATGACGACGCGCTTCACGAGGCGCTGCGGCCCTCAGGGTATTTCCGGCTGAAAACGGTCCGGCTTCGAAACTTTTGCCGGTACTTGGTGGAGCACCATGGCGGGTGTATGGAGACGATGGCAAAACTTCCCGTGGAACGGTTGCGATTGGAGCTTCTGGCTATCCAGGGCATCGGCCCGGAGACGGCGGACTGCATCCTGCTGTATGCCTGCGGGAAGCCGGTGTTCGTGATCGACGCCTACACGCGGCGGGTCCTCGGCCGGCACGGCATTGCCGAGGCGACGGCCCCCTACGAAGCCCTGCGCCACTACTTCGAGGAACATCTTACCCGGGACGAGGGGTTCTGGAAGGAATATCACGCCCTGTTCGTGTATGTGGGGAAGGACTTCTGCCGCAGCCGGGCGCGGTGCGACGGGTGCCCTCTCAGGCCCTTGCTGCGCGGACGGGAACCGGCGGCATGGCCACGGGATCCATGACAGGCACGACCGGAATATGCTACAAAGGCGTGTTAGCAATGCGAATACCAGCCGGGAGCCCGTTCCATGCAATTTGTGATGCATAGTTATACCTTTCGGGGGTACGCCCTCGAGTACGCCATGCGTTGTGCCGAGCGTTTCGGCTACGATGGCATTGAGCTTCAGCCCTGCCACTTTAACCCCGCCGATCTGCCCAATGAACTGCCCAATGCGCTGGAGATTTCCGGGCGCTTCCGGGTGCCCATTACCTGCGTGGACTGGTCGGGCGATTTCATCCACGACGACCCGAAGGTGGTCGAGGAGAGCGTGCAGTTGATGGAGCAATACATCGACTTGTGCGCTGGGCAGAATATCCGCCTGTTGAACGGCTGCCCCGGCTGGCTCTCCGACGGCACGGACGATTACGGCCGGAATGGCTCGTCGATGGCGCATGACAAGCACTACGACCGTGCCGCGGAGGCGTTTCGGCACCTCGGCAAGTACGCGGGCGAGGGCGGCGTGACCATCGTCTTCGAGATTCACATGAATGCGTTGACGGACACGATTGCCTCGACGGCGAAGCTGCTGGACATGATTGGGTCGGACTTCGTGAAGGCAAACCCGGACCCGGGCAACATGTTCGTGACGAGCACGGCGGAGCGTGATCCGGAATCGCTGGATCGGCTCGAGGGGCGCATCGGGTACTTTCACCTGAAGAACTGCGTCGACCTGGGCGGCCGGCACGACTTTTCCGTGAAGCTGGCCGATGGCCACATCAATACGCACCGCTGGATCGAGAAGGCCCTGCGGATGGGATATGACGGTCCCATCTGCGTGGAGTTCTGCGGCGAGGGCGATCCCCACGCCGCGGCCATGGCCGACAATGCCTACATCCGCCAGGTAGTGGACTGGTGCCTTGGATAGTGTCACCGGAATCATCCGGGATGGCGTAGCGCCGTCCCCCATGCAACGAGGAGTGCGCGCAATGCGGGTATCGCTGTGGATTTCACTGCTGATCGGGGCTGCTTTCATGATGGTGGCGTGTGGACGCTCCGCCGAGCCCCCCGCCCAACCCACGGCGGAAGCCCCTGCAGCCGAAGTGATTCCGGAGAGCCGGGAGGCCTTGGCGCCGGATGCGCCGGCCGAGACGGCGACCATCGCGCGCGACGAGTGGGGCGTACCGCATATCCACGCGGAGACGGAGGAAGCAGCGGCGTACGCCCTGGGCTATGCCATGGCCGAGGATCGGCTCAAGGACCTGTGCGAGAACATCCTGATTGCGACGGGCCGGGCGGCGGCGGAGTTCGGTCCGGACTTTCTCCAGACCGATATCGCCATGAACATGGTCAAGAACGATGAGCGATGCCGGGCCTATTTTGAGGAGAAGGATAACGAGGTGACGCGCATGAGCGCCGCCTTGATGCGTGGTGTGCGGCAATTCGTGGAAGAGAATCCCGATGCGCTTCCGCTCTGGGCACCGGAACTCGAGGACCACCACCCTATGGCGATCGGCCGCACGATGATCCTGCAGTGGCCCCTGGGCACGATCATGAGCGACTATGGCCGCCGTGATGAGGCGCCCGCGTTCGGTTCGAATGGCTGGGCGGTGATGCCGGCGCGCACGGCGGAGGATGCGGCCATCCTTTGCGCGGACCCGCACATTACCTGGGAGACCATCCAGGTTTTTTACGAGGCGCGCTTCACCGGGGGCGGCTTGGTGCAGAATGGTTTCTTCCTGCTCGGCGTGCCGTTTTTGGCCATTGGCCACACAGAGCATGTGGCCTACGCCTGCACCACGGGCGGTCCGGACACCTCGGATGTGTACGCGATGAAGATCAACGAGGACGGGCAATACGAGTTTGAGGGGGAATGGCATGACCCCGAGACGGAAATGCTGACGATTGCGGTGAAGAACTTCGGCGAGATCGAGTTTCCGCTGGTCACCACGCGCTATGGCTTCGTCGTGCCGGACCCCTCGGGCAAGAACCCCGACACGGAAAACGGCGTGATGTATGTCGGCCGCTCGCTCTATTTTGACGACATGGGCCTGGTGGAGCAGATGTACCGCATGGTTCACGCGAAAAACGCGGCGGAATTCCACGAGGCAATCGGCATGAATCACTTCATGGAGCAGAACCTCATTTTTGCCGACCGTGAGGGCAACATCGGCTATGTGCGGGCCGGGCGCGTGCCGATTCGGCCGGAAGGGTACGACTGGCGGCGGCCGGTACCGGGCAACACGGCGGCAACGGACTGGCTGGGCATTCACCCGCTCGAGGACCTGGTACAGATCATGAACCCGGAGCAGGGCTACCTGCAGAACAACAACATCAGCCCGGCGAACATGATGGTGGATTCGCCGCTGACCCCGGACAACTACCCCGAATACATCTACAATGTCTCGTGGGATGAGAACAATCCGCGTGGGCAGCGTGCGCTGGATGTTCTCGATGCCAACGACAACATGTCGGTGGAGGACGCCATTGCCTTGGTGATGGATGTCTACGACATTTGGGCGAAGCCGTGGCAGGCGGCCTTGGAAACGGCCGTGGAGAAGCACGGGGCCGCCTTGCTCGCTGAAAACGAAGACTTCGCCGCCGGTTTCTCGCACCTGCAAGCGTGGGACGGCGAGACCGTGCCGGATAGCGTTGGCGCGCTGTGGATGATGGAATTGCGCCTGGCCAGCCGTGGCAAGCTCAACACGGAGGCCGTGGCCATGGGCGAGGACCTCAGCGATGGGGACCAGGCGGCACTCGTGGCCGTGTTGGCCGAAGTGGCAACGACCATGCACAACAAATACGGTGGCAACGATGTTGCCTGGGGCGATGTGCATGTCGTTGGTCGGGAAGGGCAGTACTTTCCGGTCGCCGGTATGGACTACGGCTCGCGGGGCGACCTGACGCTGAGCGAGACGCTATTCAACACGCAATACAAGAACCTGGATGACGGCAGCGGGCGCCGGGTAGCCAACAATGGCTCGGGCACTCCCATGCTGATGATCCTGCGGCCGGAAGGCATTGAATCGTATTCGGTGGTGCCGTGGGGCCAGAGCGGAGACGCGGCATCGCCCCACTTCATGGACCAGGGTGAGCAGCTTTACTCGCAACGGCAGATGAAGCGGAACTGGTTTTCCGTGGATGACTGGCAAGAACGCCTCGACGGTGGGACCGTCCTCGAAGTGCGATAGTGAGCACAACGCGTACAAGCGAAGAAGTCCTGCGGGACCTCATCATGGAGAATTACGATCTGGGTGAGGTTGCCCTCCCCCATGCCATGCCCGGCGCGCATCAGCGGCGTCACCGCAAACTCGTGGTGGAAACCGAGAGCGGGCAATTCGTGGTCAAGACCTACAGCAATGATGAGGTCGTGCTGGATGCCCTGCGCTTCCAGCATCGGCTTTCCGACCATCTCAGCGCGAATCGGCTGCCCGTTGCCCGCATCCAGCGGGCCCGGAACGGCAAACGCATCGTCGTGATCGATAATTGGGCACTCGAGCTCCAGCAGTTCATCCCCGGCATTCCCATGCCCATCACGCGCGCCACGCTGGCCACCTCGGCCGAAGCGCTCGGTCACTTTCACCAGGTCTGCCGCGACTTGCCCCGCCCGACGCGCGATACCCGCATGTGGCGCTTCAGCGAGGTGCCGCGCGATATGTTCGCCCGCCTGTATGGGTTGGCCCTGGAGGAAGGCGATGCCGAGCAGGTCAACGAGGCCTGCAACCAGATTGCCCTGTTCCTGCGGGAAGCATCCGACGCCTTGGGCTTTGAGAAGCGCAAACACTTCGAGACCGGCCTCATCCATGGCGACTGGCACAGCGGGAACCTGCTGTTCGTCGGCCAATCCCTGTCCGCTATTCTTGATCTGGAGTTCGCGGGGGAGGGCTGCTACCTCGAGGACATCGCCTACGCCCTCTCGAACCTGTGCGTTCGGACCACGACCGACCCGGATCGCCTCCAAAGCCGCACGAATATCGTGATGGACCACTACCAGTTTTACCGCTCCCTCTCCTTCCTGGAGGAGATGGCCCTCTACTACGCCGTCGGCATGAAGCACATCGCCACGGTTGCCTTCCAAATGCGTGGGGAGACCAAGGAGGTGGCCGGATTCGGACCCGCAAACTGGATGGGACGGCTCGCCGCGCAGTGCGACTGGCTTGGAAAACGGGCCAAGCGCATCCGCGGAATGTAAGCCATCCCCATGGGGCCCGTGATCACACTGACGACGGACTTTGGCGAGCACGACGCCTATGTCGCGGCAATGAAGGGGGTGATCGCCTCAATCGCGCCAGAGTCTAACATTCTTGACTTGACGCACGAAATCGCACCCCAGAATATCCGTGAGGGCGCGTTGTTTCTGCAGGAAGCGCTCCCTTGGTTTCCGGAGGGTTCGGTGCACATCGCCGTCGTGGATCCGGGCGTGGGAACTGAGCGCAGGCCATTGGCTCTGAACTTGGACGGCCGCATTCTGGTTTGCCCGGACAATGGTCTTGCAGGGTTTGTGATGCAGAAGCTTCCGCTTCGAGAGTCAATTATTCTTGATCCACTGAAATGTGCGACCGGACCCGTCAGCAATACCTTCCATGGACGCGACATCTTCGCGCCTGCTGCGGCAAAAATTGCGGCGGGAACCCCGATGAAACAGCTGGGAAACCCTACCGAAACGATCACGGAACTCCCGTGGACTGTACCGGAACGAACCTCAACAGGTACAATACTAGGCGAAGTCATCCACATCGATCGCTTCGGCAACTGCATTACGAACATTCCCGGTGAGGGACTCCCAGTTGGCGGGCAGGTGTTGATGCGGATGACGGAGTCGACGGCGGCGCCCCTCCTGCGCACCTATGGTGATGTGAACCCCGGGGAGCCCTTGGCCCTTGTTGGTAGCAGCGGCCTGTTGGAATTCGCGGTGAATCAGGGGGACGCGGCGTCGGAGCATGGCATTGTGCCGGGCGCCCCTGTATCCATCATTGTTGACAGTGAAAAAGCATAAGGATTGAGTGAAGTGAATGCGATTGAAATCATCCCGCGCGAGAATTTGGACGCGGAGGTAACGATTCCCGGCTCGAAGAGCTGCACGGCGCGCGCGTTGGTCATGGCTGGTCTCACCGAGGGCCCGACGACCCTGCTGCAACCGGCCGATTGCGACGACTCCGACTTCATGTTGGCCGGCCTTTCAGCCTTGGGCGTGGGCACCGAGAAGCATCCGGACCGCATCGTCGTGATGGGGCGTCCATTCGCGGCGCCTTCCGAGCCCCTGTTCCTTGGCAACTCCGGCACGGCCATGCGCTTTCTGGCGGCGGCTTGCGCGACGCTGGACGGCACGGCGACGCTGGATGGGGTCGAGCGGATGCAGCAGCGCCCAATCGGGGACTTGGTGTCCGCCCTGCGCGAGTGGGGCATCCAGGCGCATACCGAGACGGGCTGCCCACCATTGACGCTGACTTCGACCGGCAAATTCGGCGGCGAGACGCGGGTCAAGGGGGCTGCGAGCAGCCAGTACCTCACCGGTCTGCTCCTCGTCGCGCCGCGCGCTGTCCGGGATGTGACCATCCGCATCATCGGAGAGCTGGTCTCGCGCCCCTATGTGGACCTGACCATCGCGATGATGGCCGAACGGGGCGTGCGGGCCGAGCACGACGGCTACAAACAGTTCACCATCCGCTCGAAGCAGGCGTATCAGCCCGGCGAGTACATCATCGAGGCGGACGCCTCGGGGGCGTCGTACTTTCTCGGGGCGGCGGCGATCGCGGGCGGGCGCGTGCGGGTACAGCATCTGACGAGCAGCTCCCACCAAGGCGATGCCCAATTCGCGTATGTGCTGGAGAAAATGGGCTGCACCGTCGTGGAGGGCGAGGACTGGCTCGAGGTACGCGGCGGCGGCACGCTCCGGGGCATCGATATCGACCTCAACGCGATGCCTGACATGGCGCAAACGCTGGCCGTGGTGGCCCTGTTCGCCGAGGGCCCGACGCGCATCCACAATGTGGCGAATCTGCGCATCAAAGAGACGGACCGCATCGCGGCGCCGGCCACCGAGCTGCGCAAACTCGGTGCCACGGTCGAGGAGCACGAAGACGGCCTCACCATCACCCCGAACCCGGACGGATACCACGGCGCCGCGCTGGACACCTACGACGACCACCGCATGGCCATGAGCCTCGCCATGGCGGGCCTGCGCATCCCCGGCGTGATCATCAACGACCCCGAGTGCGTCTCGAAGACTTTCCCTGATTTCTTCGAGCGCTTCGGGAAACTGTAGGGCACGGACGAACACGGACTGGGAATCCGAAATTGAACCACAGAGGCACGGAGAGCACGGAGGGATTTCCTTGTTTGCTCTGCGACCATTGTGGTTGAACCATGGCAAGAGGGTCTGTCGATGGATGACCGCAAAAAATCGCGGCGATGGATAATTGCTGGCATTGTTGCCTTGGTGCTGGTGATCTTGTTCTTCCCGTTCGGCGCTTGCTGGCCGGATGAGGCTGCTCGCACGCCGATCGAGCCTTACCACATAGACACGCTCTCTGTACCCTGAATTGTCGTGGTACCGCCCGTTGTCAGTCGGCTCCCGCTCCCACACCCTCTCCCCCTGGGAGAGGGCCGGGGTGAGGGCGAGCCAACGCGTGGCCCCCGGCTCGTGAGAATGCTTCCTCTCGTACCCAAACTCCAGTTTGGGAACGCGCTTGTCCGGCGAAGCTGTGCTTCGCACGCGGCATGCCCGGAGTGGCTCGGTCAGGAGACCGGCCACATCACCTTTGGTTTCCAAGTGCAACTTGGGAACCAGAGGGTTTGGAGCCCCCCCTACTTGGCCACCTTCTTCCCTTCGCGGGTGTCGGGGAAGGGGCAGAGGTCTTGCAGGGGGCAGGCGGAGCAGCGTGGGCCGCGGGCCATGCAAATGGCGCGGCCGTGGAAGACGAAGTAGTGGCTGTACATGCGCCACATCTCTCGAGGCCAGACCTTCATCAACTCGCGCTCGACCTTGACCGGGTCCGTCTCGCGGGTATAGCCGAGGCGGCGGGCGAGGCGGCCGCAGTGGGTGTCGACAACCACGCCCTCGGACACGAAGCACTCTCCCAATAGGACATTGGCGGTTTTTCGTCCGACGCCCTCGAGTAAGAGCAATTCCTCCATCGTTCCCGGCACTTCGCCGCCGAACTTTTGGACAATATCGGTGCAGGTCTTCTTGATGCTCTTGGCTTTGTTCCGATAGAAGCCGCAGGTCTTCACGGCTTCCTCGAGTTCTTCCTGCGTGGCCTTCATGAAGCTCTCGGCGTTCGGGTATTTGCGGAAGAGGTCCTTCGTGACGATGTTCACCCGCGCGTCCGTACATTGCGCGGCGAGGATGGTGGCGATCAGGAGCTGCAGCGGATTCTCATAATCCAATGAGCAGCGCGCATCTGGATAGAGCGCTTCGAGCCGTCCGAAGACTTCAATGGCGCGTTCGCGCGTCGCGCTGAGGGAGCGTTTGAAAGCCGGCACGGACTGGCTAGCCCTTTTTCCACGCGATGAAGGCATCGGCGTCACGGGAATTGAGCAGTTCCTTGGCGGTCAGGCCGCCCTTGCGGGCAATGCCGACGCCATAGCGCATGAGTTCGAGCCCCTCGGGCCGGTGAGCATCCGGGCAGATGCAGAACATGACGCCCTTTTCCCTGCCCCGGTGAATGTGTCTCCAGTCGATATCGAGCCGGCGCGGGTTGGCGTTGATTTCGATGGCGGTTCTATTGGCCGCGGCGGCGTCAAAGAGGGTGTCCCAATGAATGGGGAACCCATCGCGCTGGAGCAGCAGGCGGGTGGTGGGGTGCCCGAGGATGGTCGTATAGGGGTTCTCGACCGCCTTCACCAGCCTTTTGGTGGCCTCTTTCTCGGTCATGTTCATCTTGAAATGCACCGAGGCGACGACATAGTCGAACTCGGCGAGGATCTCATCCTCGTAGTCGAGGCTGCCGTCGGCGAGAATGTCGGACTCGATGCCCTTGAGGATTCGGAACGGCTTCAGCTTTTTGTTGAGCTTGTCGATCTCCTCCCACTGGGCCCGAAGCCGCTCGACGGAGAGGCCGCCTGCGTAGGATGCGGTCTGCGAGTGATCGGCAATGCCGAAATACTCGTAGCCCAGCTTCTTGGCCGTCTTGGCCATCTCCTCGAGTGAGGCGCGGCCATCGCTGTAGGTCGAGTGGTTGTGAACGGTGCCGCGCAATTCTTCCAGCGTGATGAGCTTGGGCGTTTTCTTGAGGCGGTCCTCCCCCATATCCTCGCGCAACTCGGGCGGAATGTAGGGCAAGTCGAGCGCCTTGAAGATGTCCTTCTCATCGGCACACGGGATGCTGGTGTCGTCCTCCTTGAAGAGGCCGTACTCGTTGAGCTTCAGCCCGCGCTCCTTCGCCCGTTGCCGCATTACGACATTGTGCTCCTTGCTGCCGGTGAAGTAGGCGAGCGCGAAGGGAAACTCCTCGTCGGAAACGACGCGCAGGTCGGCATTTATACCGGATTCCAACATGACGCTGGACTTCTTCTCCCCGTGCCCGGTGACGCGCACGACGCCCTCGGCCTCGACGAAGGCCTTCATGATGGGCTTGGGATCGTCGCTGGAGACGAGGACATCAATGTCTTTGACGAGTTCCTTGCTGCGGCGCAGACTGCCGGCGACCTCAAGGCGTTTCACCCCCTTGAGGGCGCCAAGCAACTCACGCAGGCGATCGGCCTCCGTCCATGCGATATCCAGCCGAAACTGACCGGATTGCGTGCGGGCGAACTCGATGCCCTCGAGGATCTTCTCCTGCGTGCGCTTGCCGAATCCCTTGAGGCCCGCGACCTTGTCGTCCTTGCAGGCCTTCTCGAGCTTCTTCATCGAGTCAATGCCGAGTTCGTCGTAGAGGGCTTTAATTTTTTTTGCGCCGAGCCCCTGAATGTCGAACAGCTCGAAGAGGGAATCGGGAAATTGCTTGCGCAAGTCCTGGTGATACTCGAGGGTGCCCTTGGTGACCAACTCGGTGATCTTCGACTCGAGCGCATCGCCAAGGCCGGGGATGTCGCGCAGGCGCTGCTCGGACACAAGGGTCTCGACATCCTCATCCCAAGTCTCAAGGCGTCGGGCCATGTTGGCGTAGGTGCGCGACTTGAAGGGGTTCTCGCCCGCCAGCTCGAGCAGCAGGGCGATTTCCTCGAGGACGGCAGCGACTTCCTTGTTGGTCATGGGCTGTATTCCGGTTATTTGCCGGGCAGGTTGTGAAAGGTGCCGCACTTGGGGCACTTGACGCGGTTCTGATGGTAATCCGGCGGCACTTTGAGACGCAGACCGCAGGTGCAATCGATAACGGTGAACCCCTGCGCCTTGCGAACCATGTCGCTCGCCTCGCGCATGCGGTGGCGCTTTTCCTGCACGGGTTCATGGGTGCTTGGCTCGCGGGCAGTGACGGCCTCGCCGGGGGCAACGGCCGCGAGCGCGGACCCGGGCAGACGGCCGGCGGCCTTGCCGTCCACCTTCTCCCATGCCTGCTGATAGGATTGGTAAGTGGGGCTGGAGCCCATGGAGCGCAGGATGTTGATGCGTTCCTGCGTTGGCGGGTGCGTGGCGAACATTGCCCCGCCTGCCATGGCCTCCATGAAGGGATTGATGATGAACATCGGAGCCGTGGCGCTGCTCACGCGCTCGATTTTTGGCCCGCGGCGGCTGATGACCTCGAGCGCCTGGGCGAGGCCCTCGGGATAGCGCGTGAAGAGGGCGCCGCTTGCGTCGGCAAGGTACTCGCGCTGGCGCGAGGCCGCGTAGTAGATGATCTGGGCGAGGATGGGCGAAAGCACGGCCAGGGCCAAAGCCACGACGATCATGATGAGCTGGGCGGGGTTGCCCCCTCCCCCGCCGCCGCGCCGCGAGCCGCCGTAGCGGCCACCGCCCATGGAGCCGTAGAACATGGTGCGCAGAAAGAACTGCGAGATGATCACAATAGCCCCGAGCGTGGTGCCCATGAGCGTCATGAAGAGGATGTCGCGGTTCTTGATGTGCGCGATCTCGTGGGCGATGACGCCCTGGAGCTGATCACGGTTGAGCGCGCCAAGCAGACCCGCCGTGACGGCCACGGCGGCGTGGTCCGGGTCGCGCCCGGTGGCGAAGGCGTTGAGGCCCATGTCGTCGATGATGTAGATGTCCGGCACCTTGGGCAGACCCGAGGCGATGGTCATCTCCTCGGTGACGTTCCAGAGTTGCGGGGCGTCCTTCTTCTCGATCTTTCGGGCGCCGCTGGCGAACAGGAGGATGGCGCTGCCTTGGAAATAGGCAACGAGGTTCATTCCGCCCCAGATCACGAGGGCGATGAGCACGCCGACGATCCCGCCGCCGCCGGGGGCGTATGCCTCGCCGATGGAAACACCCAGCAGGCCGAAGACGAGGGCCATCATGAAGATGAGAATGACGGATTTGCGCTTATTGGCGCGGATGGCTTCCCACATGGTGATCTCCTAGGAGAAACTCACCTTCGGGACGGCCTTCTCGCTTTCCTCGATCTCGAAGAAGTCTTCCTTGGCGAAATTGAAGATTCCGGCGATGATGTTGCTCGGGAACATCTCGATTTTGTTGTTGAAGCCGAGCACCTGGTCATTGAAAAACTGCCGGGCGAAGCTGATTTTGTTCTCGGTCGAGGTCAATTCCTCCTGCAACTGGAGGAAATTGGTGTTCGCCTTGAGGTCCGGGTAGGCCTCGACGGCGACCCGCAGGCCACCCAGCGCCTGGGAGAGCATGTTCTCGGCCTGGGCCGTTTCCTTCACGCCCTGCGCGGCCATGGCCCCTGCGCGGGCCTTGGTGATGTTCTCCAGCGTGTCGCGCTCGTGGGTCATGTACCCCTTCACCGTCTCGATGAGATTGGGGATGAGGTCGTGGCGGCGCTTGAGCTGCACATCGATCTGTGACCATGCGTTCTTGACCTCGTTGCGCAGGCGCACGAGGGCGTTGTAGACGCCGATCACCCAGAGCAGAATCAGCACCAGCGGTACAAAGATGACCGCGAGCATGATAACCATAGCACCCATTATTCCGTCTCCCCTTTTGCTACGCCGGCCGGCGCAGTTGATTCCGCTACTTCGGGCTCGTTCATTGGAAACATTTCGTTCAAAAACGCAATCACCGCCTTGGTGCGCGGGTTTTCTTCTGCAACACGCAGCATCTGGCGCAACTCGCCTCGGTCGAACCAGAAGCCGTGGCCATCCGCCGAGCGATCAATTAAAATGCCGGGCTCTGGCCCAAACAGCCACTTTTCCATTGGATGCCCCGATATCGGGCACTTGCGCGGGGCCTCCTTCACGCCATGGGCGCGACGGCCGCTCTCCAGGATGTGCTCGGCGGCCTCGGGGTCGTCCAACAGCAGCTCGAGTTCGCCGTCATCCAGCCAGATGCCGCCGGTCTCGGGACAATAGTCAATCTCGACCTCGTGGAGTTCGAGAACGAGCATGGGGTCGCCTGTGATGGGACTTCTCATTGGGATCCTCTGGTTTGCAGCCGTGGAAGCGATTCTATCCGCGAACGGGGCGGCATTCAAGGGAGAAACCCAGAAGAAGCTTGCCGTGTCCAACGGCGCGGGTGTATACCCATGCACTTACTCCAGATATTGACGGGCATACCTACGGGAAACACGGGCAATGACATCGGACGATACGGGGCGCCACACGCCCATGATGGCGAATACAGCGGGCGAGCTGGAGCCGGAGGCGCGCTCGCGGCGTTTCAACCTGATCGAGGGCGTCGGCATGATGACCTTCGTGCTGGTGGTGCTCTGGTTCCTGGCCTACCCCTTCGGGGTGCTGGGGGAGATTGGCATCGCCAACCCGATCAGCCAGGCCTTGCTGACAATCGGGGCCCTGTTCCTGCTCTTCGTGAGTCCGTTCATTCACCGGGATACCCTCACCTCCTGGGGCCTGGGCGACCCGCGTACGCTGATTCGCTGGTATCAGGACCATGAGGGGCCGAAGCGCTTCCTGCTGCCCGGCATCTGCGCGGTATTGGCGGTCTTCCTCGCGGCGGCGTTCTACATCAACTGGGAGGATGCCGCCCGCTTTCTGTTCCGCGTGTCGCGCTCGGGGGCGGCTGATTTCAAGGCGACTGCCTACGGGCCACCGGTTATCGCCTTCTCCGGGATCGCGCTGGGGGCCCTGTTTGCCTCGTGCGTGATTCGGTACGATAACTTCCACTCGGCCTTCTGGACGGCCTTGAAGGTGGTGGGCGTGCTGGGCGGGCTGCTCTATCTGGCTGCGTTTCTGCACATGGGCACGGCGGCGTTCGAGGGCTGGGACGGCCCGAAGTTCGCCCTGGATGTGTTCGGCTATGTGTTCTGGGGCGCGTTGCAGCAGCTGCTGTTCAGCTCGTATTTCGGCAATCGGATTCGCAAGGGCTTCCGGCCGGCGAAGAACCCGCGGATGCGCGGCTGGAAGCGGCTGGGGGTGGCGACGCTGAACGGCGCGTTCTTCGGGATCATCCACATCAACAGTTGGTACCTTGTGCTGGTGACCTGGCTGCTGGGCATTGTGCTTTCGTGGTATTTCATGGAAGACAAGAACCGCAATCTGTTTGCCCTGGGCTTTATCCATGGATTCCTGGGCAGCAGCGTGAATTGGCTGTTCTCGAAGGGCAAAGCGGGCGATTTTGAGATCAACATGAGCGTGGGGCCGTGGAACATCGACTACTACGACGCCACGACGATGGGGGTCGTCACGGTTCTGGTGCTGGCCTTCTTGGCGCTCAAGCTGGTGGCATGGTACGACGAGGGCGATGAGCCCGGCACGCATGGGGGCAGTGCGTAATGCAGTGGCAGCGGTTGGCGATGCGTTTCCTTTTATTTGCCCTGATCGGGCTGTTGATCGAAGTGTTTTTCACGGCCATCGGGCGTGGAATCGGGGGTGACTGGAACCTTCGGGGCAATACCTCGCCGTGGATGATGCTGGACTACGGGCTCCTGGGAGTGCTGCTCTGGCCAATCTACACGCGCCTGAAAGCAGCCGGGATACCGCTGTTCCTTCGTGCGGCGGTCTACATGCTGGGCATCTTCATCATTGAGTACATTTCGGGGATGATTTTCACGGCTTTCGGCCTGCGCATCTGGAACTACGACGACAAGGCCTACAATCTGCACGGGCAGATCACCCTGTTGTACGCACCGTTCTGGTACGCGCTGGGCTTGGTCCTCGAGCCACTCCACCGCCGTGTGGACGCGGTCGCAGTCCTGCTGATCAAAGGCCTGCGGGCGGAGGACCTGGAAGGCGTCGAGCCGAAACCGTAGTCCACTCCGAGGTGTGGTTGACCGGGCCGGTTTGCATCCTGCCCCCGTTTGAGGGCTATCCTTCAAGGCCCGATGACCCAAGTCCGACTCGGTGACTCAGGTCCAACCCGGAAAGGCCACTCGTGAAGCATTCTGCCCGCCCTATTACTTTCGCCGTCACCTTGCTGACGCCCCTCGCCCTGCTCCTAACCCTGCTTCCGCTCCACGCGAACGCGATGACGGTGGCCGAGGCCATGGATGCCGTGGTCTCCCGCATGTACGAGACGCTCAGCCTCGAGGAGCTGTACGCCCTCGATGATGCCGCGGTGCACGCATTCATTACGCCGGAGGAGCGCGAGGCCTTCGCTACGCGTTATCACCACTTTGAGGTGGATGTTCCCGTGGTGGTGTCGCTGATGCGCGAGACGGGGCAATCCACGCTGCCGTTTTGGCTGGAGGAATCCGGCTTCGAGAAGACGGACCTCGAGGTGACCAACACGGCCGGATGGACCTATGAGGTCTGGCAGAAGGCGTTTGATGCGGGAACCGTCGCACTTGGCATCAATGGGTTCGACCGCCACCGCCCGCACTACTTTGTGTCCGTGGCGCCGCAGAACCAGGACGACTCGGTCACCATCACGGAATTGTTTCCGGACGATTTCTCGATTGGGCATATGCACTCCGGTAGCTTTGTGTACCACGACTGGACCTCGCTGCTTTTGGATGTGGTGCCGGCAGAATTGCGCGGGCAGCAGATGCTGCGCACGATCCGTGGCCGCGCGCGCGAGGTGAACTTCATCGGCGGCTTTCGCGAGACGCCGCACCCGTCGACCGTCGCGCCGCAGCAGGTGGTGTTGACCTGGAACGGCGACACGCAGTCCACGCAGGCCATTCAATGGCGCACGAACACGGAAGTGACCGACGGCGTGGTGCAATACCGTGTGGCGGGCAGCGGGGATGAGTGGGAGCAGGTCGTCGCGGGATTCACGCTCATTGAGGACACTTTCCTGGCCAATGACCGATTTTGCCACCGGTATGAAGCAACCCTGACGGGCCTGACACCGGGAACGGAGTACGAGTACCGTGTGGGAAGCCCTGCGCACGGGGAGTGGTCCGAGGAGTACTCCTTCTCGACGGCCTCGTCCGATCCGGAATCGCCCATTACCTTTATCACCTTCGGGGATACGCACCAGCAGGAACCGTGGGGGGCGATGTTGCACACCACGCTTGAGCGTCACCCGGAGGTGGCGTTCTATGCCATCGCGGGGGATCAGGTGAATACGGGGCAGTGGCGCGATCATTGGGACACCTTCTTCGGACTCGCGGATGGGGTGTTCTCGCGGCGGCCAATCTTGACGACGATCGGCAACCACGACGCCATTGACGGGCTCGGGGCCGGGATGTACCGGAGCATGTTTGCGTTGCCGGAAAACGGGCCGGAACCGCTCCCGAAGCAGAACGCCTATGCCATTGAGTACGGCAATGTGTTGTACATCTCGCTGGACTCCAGCTCGCGGGCGATCGACCAGGCGGCATGGCTGGAGGAGGTGCTCGCGAACACCGAGGCGACCTGGAAAGTGGCGATGTTTCACTTCCCGCCGTATTCGATTCGGGAACCGTACCCGGAAATTCGCAGTCTGTGGGGGTATTTGTTCGACAAGTACCATGTGGACTTCGTGATGACCGGGCATTTCCATTACTACATGCGCAGTCATCCCCTCTTCCGCGATGACCCGCAGGAATCACCGGCGGACGGCACGATCCATGTCATGTCGATCTCGTTTGGGGATGATCGCTACCGGGCCGACCTGCCGCCGCAGGATTACGCCGCCGTGCAGTTCGCCGGTCTCGGGTTGTATCAGCTGTTTCAGGTCGAGGGAAACCGGCTCGTGTACCAGGCGCGGGATGCGGACGGCACCGTGCATGATGAGGTCGTGATCGAGAAGTAGAGCGGGTATATCCACACTCTATGCCGGAGTATCATGCCGGTTGATTGAGGTTGTGGACGAACAAGGGCAGCACAGCAAAATTGGGCCGCGGGCACAGGGGCCACAAGGGGAGACGCCATCGTGTCGGGAACGCATTTTACTCTTCTCGATGTCATCGTACTCGTTGCATATTTCATTGGGACGATGGGCATCGGGGTTTATTTCTATTACACGGGCAAGAGCCGCGACACGGAAGGCTACACGGCGGCGGGGCGCTCCTTGGGCTCCATCGTGGTGGGTCTGTCCATCATGGCGACCTTCCTGAGCAGCATCAGCTTCCTGGCCCTCCCGGGCGCGGCGTACATCGGCAACTGGAACCAGTTCGTGTTCAGCCTGACGCTACCGATCGCCGCCATGTTCGCGGTGATCTGGTTCGTGCCGTATTACCGCTCACGCAAGGAAGTATCGGCCTACCACCACATTGAGACCCGCTTCGGCCCGTGGGCGCGGCTCTACATGGATGTCTGCTATCTGCTGATGCAGATCGGGCGGATTGGCTCGGTGATGTTCCTCATGGCGCTCCCGTTGCACGCCCTGCTGGGGTGGTCGATCCCGCTGATCGTGACCGTCACGGGGATTGCGGTCATCATCTACAGCCTGTTCGGCGGCATCATCGCCGTGATCTGGGCCGACGCCATCCAGAGCGTCGTGCTGATGGCTGGGGCCCTGCTGTGCGTGGTGCTGTTGTTGTTCAACATGCCCGAGGGCCCGGGGCAGATCTTCGAGATTGCCGCCGCGGACAGCAAGTTCAGCCTCGGCAGCCTCGACCCGTTCGAGTTCACCAAGGCCACTCTCTGGACGGTGCTGGTCTACGGTATTTTCATCAATCTCACCAATTTCGGCATCGACCAGAACTATGTGCAGCGCTACGCGGCGGCGAAATCAGTGAAGGAGGCGAGCAAGAGCCTTTGGCTCGGCGCGCTCCTGTACATTCCCGTCTCGGCTCTCTTTTTCTTTATCGGTACGGCCCTGTTCGCCTTCTACACGGCGCATCCCGACTCCCTGCCGATCGAAATCGTCGAGCGTATCGAAACGCGTGGCACCGGCGACTATGTGTTCCCGTTCTACATCGTCACGCAATTGCCTTCGGGCGTGACGGGCTTGTTGATTGCCGCCATCTTCGCCGCGGCGATGAGTACGGTATCGACCAGCCTCAACTCGGGCGCCACGATTCTGCTGACGGATGTGTACAACCGCTACCTCAACCGGAACGCAACGGAACAACAGCAGATGCGATTCCTGTACGGCGCCACACTGGGTTGTGGCATTTTGGGAACATTAGTCGGCATTTCGATGATCTGGGCGCAGGGCATCCTCGATACCTGGTGGACGATCCAGGGCATCTTCGCCGGCGGCATGCTGGGGCTGTTTCTGCTGGGCATGGTCTCCCGGCGCGCCACCAACGCGGGCGCGGTGGTGGGCGTGATTGCGGGCGTGCTCGCCATCACCTGGCTGAGCCTGCCGGCGCTGCTGGGAGATGCGGTTCCGGACGGCATGCGCAATCCCCTGCACTTTCACCTCACCATCGTGATCGGCACCGCGACGATTGTGTTGGTGGGCATGCTCGCCACGATGGCGCTCGGGGGTGGACGGCCCGCCACGAACGACTGACGCGGGGGACCCCGGCTTCATCAGGCATCAGGACATGTGGGCCTCAGGCCATGCGGATGAGCGCGGCGAACTGGTAGGGCTCAAGCTCGAGGGCATGCGCGGCGACGATGGTGCGGCCGGATACGAGGTCGACCATGGTGCGGCGCATGCCGAGCTGCCGGAGCAGGCGAGCCTCCACTTCCTGGGAGTGCTCGGTGAAGTTGGCGACGCAAAGCGTGCTGTGGGCATCGTGGGTGCGAAAAAAGCCGAACACGGCGGGATTGCCGGTATCGACGATCTCGGTCTCGGCGCGGGTGAAGGCGAGGTTCTGCAGGCGCAATTGCACGAGGCGCGATAGCCCTTGGTAGATGCGGCCTGCAATCGACTCCGAGTCGCGCCGTTCGTCGGCGCGTTCCCAGTCAAACTCCAAACGGTGGAGCCAGCGGCTGTCGCCGAATTTTTCCGGGTCCTGCTCGTAGCTGTAGTCGTTGCAGACGCCGAGTTCATCGCCGAGGTAGATCAGCGGAATGCCGCCGATGGTCATGATCACGGCGTGCAAGAGCAGAATGCGGCGCACGGCCAGCTCGATCTTGACCTCATCGTTCTCGGCGAGCGCCTCCTCCAGTCCCGCGAGGGATGCGCAGGTGCCGGAAACGCGCGCCTGCCCGGTGCGGGGGTCTTCCTGAAAGGGCGCGCCGCGTGAGAAGCTCCCCTTGAACTCGCCCGTGTAGAAACTGCTCAGGAAGCGCCGGTGCGCGTCGGGATTGAAGCCGAATGCGGAGATATCCTCGTCGGCAAAGCCCCAGCCGATGTCGTCGTGGCAGCGGATGTAGTTGACCCATGAGCAGCCGGCGGGGATGTCGAATCGGCGTTTCATGGCGCCGCGCAGGGCGCGCACATCGCGGGTGGCGAGGGCATCCCACAGCAGGGACATCAGGAGGGGGTTGTACGAGAGTTCGCATTCCTCGGTGCTGATGTACTTGCGCACTTCGTCGGGGTGAACGATGGCCTCGCTCTTGAACACCATCGCGGGGGCAACCATGTTCCGCACGGCGTTGAAGGCCTGGATGATGGTGTGGGCCTCGGGGAGGTTCTGGCAGCCGGTGCCGAGCCGCTTCCAGATGAAGGCGACGGCATCCAACCGCAATACCTCGACGCCCAGGTTGGCGAGAAAGAGCATCTCCTCGAGCATGCGGTTGAAGACGACGGGATTCTCGTAGTTGAGGTCCCATTGGTAGTTGTGAAAGGTGGTCCACACCCACTTCCGGATGCGGTTGCGGTAGGTGAAAGTCCCCGGGTGTTCATCGGGAAAGACGGCGGCGATGCTGGCCTCGTATTTGTCCGGCATTTCGCGCGTGTCGAACATGCGGTAGTAGTCTTGGTATTCGGCCTCGCCGGCCATGGCCTTCTGGGCCCACTCGTGATCGTCGGCGGTGTGATTAAAGACGAAGTCGAGGCAGAGCGACATGCCGCAGCGGCGCAGTTCGCCCGCGAGCGCCGCGAGGTCCTCGATGGTGCCCAGCTCCGGGTTGACCTCCCGGTAGCTTGTGACGGCGTAGCCCCCGTCGTTATCGCCCTCGGGCACCTTGAAAATGGGCATGAGGTGGAGATAGGTGATGCCGAGTTCGCTCAGGTAGCCGATGTGTTCGCCCAGGCCCTTGAGGTCCTTGGCGAAAAGGTCGACATAGCACATTGCGCCGAGCATGCGGTGCGAGAGGTACCACTCGGGGTCGTGCTCGCGGATGGCGTCGAGCGCCTTGAGGTCATCCGGGCGCGCCAGCCACATCTCCGTGGCAGAGCAGAGAATGTTCTCCAGATGATAGAAAAAGTCGTAGTGCGTTCCGTAGAGGCTGTGGAGACAGCGGAACAATTGACCGAAATGACGCCGGATTCGCAGCACAAACCCCTGCCATTCGTCCTCGTCCACCTGCGCGGCATACTTCGACTCGAGACGCGGCAGCAGTCGGTTGAGCGTGGCAACGCTGTGTTTGTCGAGCCAGATGGGGTCGTTGACGGTAGGGTCCAGCATAAATATTCTTTCGTTCGATTGCGGGTGGCGAAACCCGCGCTTCAGGTCTCCTCGTGGCGAAATATCACGCAGGAGAGCGCAGGCAAAGTCAGGGTGAGCGAATATGGATGATGGTGGTTCGCGGCGGGTTCCGTCCACTGGCCACCCAGGTTGCCGAGGCCCCCGCCGCCGTACACCGCCGCGTCGCTGTTGAGGGTTTCACGCCAATATCCGGCGAACGGCACCCCCAAACGATACCCCATTCGAGGGATCGGGGTGTAGTTGAAGGCGGCAAGCACGGCGCCGGCGCCGTCGAGCGGTTTCCGCAGAAAGGCCACGACACTGTTCTCGTTGTCGAGGCAATCGACCCACTCGAAGCCCGCGGATTCGCAATCGCTCGCGTGCAGGGCGGCTTCGTCGCGGTAGAGGCGGTTGAGATCGGTGACCCAGCGTTGAACCCCACCGTGGGGCAGGCGCTCTTGCAAGTCCCATGGCAGTCCTGCCTCGTGCGACCACTCGCCCGGCACGGCGAACTCACAGCCCATGAAAAGCAGCTTCTTGCCGGGCTGCAGGTACTGGTTGGCGAGCAGGAGGCGGACATTGGCGAAGCGCTCGAAGTCGTTGCCCGGCATCTTGCCCAAGAGTGAGCCCTTGCCGTGCACGACCTCATCATGCGAGAGGGGGAGCACGAAGTTTTCCGAGAAGGCGTAGACCGGACGGAAGGTAATCTTGTTGTGGTGAAACTTGCGGTAGATGGGGTCCTGCTGGAGATAGGCCAGGGTGTCGTGCATCCAGCCCATGTCCCACTTGTATCCGAAGCCGAGGCCACCAAGGTAGGCCGGACGCGACACCATGGGCCAGGAGGTCGATTCCTCGGCATAGGTCTGGAAGCCGGGGAAATGGGCGTACATCTCCTTATTGAGCCGCCGTAATAGGCTGATCGCCTCGAGGTTTTCGTTGCCGCCGTGCTCATTCGCGACCCACTCGCCGTCCTTGCGGGCGTAGTCGAGGTAGAGCATCGAGGTGACGGCATCCACGCGCAAGCCGTCGGCGTGGTACTTCTCGGCCCAGAAGAACGCGCTGCTGAAGAGGAAACTTCGGACCTCCTCGCGGCCGTAATTGAAAATGCGGCTCCCCCACTCCGGGTGCACGCCCTGGCGGGGGTCTTCGTGCTCGTAGAGGTGGGTGCCATCGAAGTATCCCAATCCATGGGCATCATCGGGGAAGTGAGCGGGGGCCCAGTCCAGGATCACGCCGATGCCGTGCTGGTGGAGGGTATCGATGAGGAACATCAGGTCTTGAGGCGTGCCGTATCGGCTGGTCGCGGCGAAGTAGCCCGTGCACTGGTAGCCCCAGGAACCGTAGAAGGGATGCTCCATGACCGGCATCAACTCGACATGGGTAAAGCCCATTTTCGAGGCATATTCGGCAAGTTTCGGAGCAATCTCGCGGTAGGAAAGCATGGTGTTGTCATCGCCGCGCATCCACGAGCCGAGGTGCACCTCGTAAATGCTGATCGGGGCGTGGCGGCCGCTACGGCTCGCGCGGCTCTCCATCCACTCGGAGTCAGACCACTCGTAGTCCAGATCCCAGACGACGGAGGCGGTCTCGGGCGAGAGCTGGCAGCGGAAGGCGAAGGGGTCTGCCTTTTCGACCTGGTACTCGTCCCGAGGGCCACGCAGGTAGAACTTGTAGAGGGCCCCCTGCTCGACGCCGGGAATGAAGCCCTCCCATATGCCGGAATCCCCTCGCGGGTGAAGCCGGTGGGAATCGCGGTGCCAGTCGTTAAATGCCCCCATCACGGCGACGAACTTGGCGGCTGGCGCAAACAGGGCGAAGTAGGTGCCGGTCTCGCCCTCCGGCGTCGTCATGGGGTGCGCGCCGAGGCGATCATACAGGCGGAAGTGGCTGCCTTCGTTCAGGAGGAAGACATCGTCATCGGATAGGCGGGTGATATTCCTGGAAATGGTGACCAAGTGATGGGCCTCCGGGGGGCGATTCGATTTATGCGACGCCTTGCACCATAGGAAGACGGGCGGGGCATGTCAAGGTGGCGCATACAATATGGTATTCTTTTGGCAAAGAATTGGAACGAGGAGACCTCTGAATGGCACGCGGCGATCACATCCGAGCGAAACGCGCGGGGTATTGGCACCATGGCATCGACTGTGGGGATGGCACCGTCATTCATTATACGGGCACGCCGTTCCGCCTGCGGGAAGCCGTGGTGGAGCGCTGCACCCTGGAGGAATTCCTGCAGGGGCGGAAGCCGGAGGTCGTCATTCACCCGGAACCGCTGGATGCGGAGACGATCATCACCCGTGCCGAGCGCCGCTTGGGCGAACGCCAATACCACCTGTTTCGGCGCAATTGCGAGCACTTCGCGTGCTGGTGCGCGACGGACGAGGAGTGCAGTCATCAGGTGACGCGGGCCGTCAAGGCCGTGGTAATCGGGGGCGTGGTCGTGACGGCTTCGGTGGCGGCCATCGTCGCGCGCGAGGCGACCCGTCGGCGCGAGCGCTCGGAAGCCTGATTCTCGCCTGCTATCCCCTGCTGCCCGGGAACTCGACGCCCTCAGGGATGGAAGGGCCACATGACCGGCACAATCAAAGCCGCGGTGATCATCAGCAGGATGTTGAGCGGCAGGCCCACGCGGACGAAGTCGGTGAATTTGTACCCGCCGGGACCGTAGACCATGAGATTGGTCTGGTAACCCAATGGAGTCACAAAACTGGCGGACGCAGCCAGTGCAATGACAATGACGAAGGGCCGCGGGCTCACCTCCATCAATTGGGAAAGGCTGAGCACGAAGGGGAACATGATCGCGGCCGCGGCATTGTTCGTCACCACTTCGGTGAAAAGCGAAGTCACAAGGTAGACGCCGATCAGCACGGCAATCGGTCCCCATATGTCCACTCGATTGACGACTCCATCGGCAATGATGGCGACAAGTCCACTCTCCTCGAGCGCGGCGCCAAAGCCGAAGGCGGCGGCGATCGTGACTAGCGTGCGCAAGTCGACGCTCTGGCGGGCCTGCGACACCGACACGCAGCGGGTGAGGACCATCAAGCCCGCGACGAGAAATGCCGCCATGACGGTCGAGATAAAGCCGGACGAGAGCAGAAACACGAGCAGCGCGGTCAACCCGAGGGCCAACAGGGCGCGCTCATGGCGCACGGGGCTGCTGTCTTCTATGCTCGAGACGAGAAAGAAGTCCGGGTCGTTGCGATGCGCGGCGGCAAAGTGCGGGTCAACGCGCAGCAGGAGGGTATCGCCTTCGCGCAGGACAATATCGCCCACACGGCCCTTCAGGCGCTGGCCGCCGCGGCTCACGGCGATGACCGCCGCGTTGTAGAGCGAGCGGAAGTTGCTGTCGCGAATGCCTTTGCCGATCAGGGGCGATGAATTGGACACCACCGCCTCGCACAGGGTGGCGGTTCGGCTGCTGAGCATGCTGAGGGCGTCCGGGTCATCCTGTATGGGCGTGAGACCGCGCGTGCGCTCGAGATCCATGATGTTCTCCACCACGCCGGTGAAGGTGAGGGTATCCCCCTCCTGGACAATCTCCTCCGGGGTGACGGGGGCGATGGCGTTGCCTTCGCGGATGATCTCGACAAGGAAGAGGCCGTCCAGGTGACGCAGGCCGGCGGCCTCGACATTCTGGCCGACGAGCGGGCACCCGGTGTCTACGCGCATGTTGGCAAGGTACTCGCGCGCGGTATCGCCAAGGTTCATGAGGAAGTCTTTGCGCTCGGGGATCAGCTTGCGCCCGACAAAATACAAATACAGCACGCCAATGATGGCGTAGGGAACACCGGCGCGGCCGATCTCGAACATCGTCATGGGTTCGAGCTGCGCCCATTTCTCCGGGTCCGCGGTGTAGGCGTCGGTCATGAGACCGTTGACGACAAGATTCGTACTCGTGCCGATCAGCGTGCAGGTTCCGCCGAGGATCGACAGGTACGAAAGGGGCAGCAGCAGACGCGAGGCTGAGACCCGGTTGCGGCGGCACCAGTTGTTGAGCACCGGGATGAACATCGCCACGACGGGCGTATTGTTCAGGAAGGCGGAAACGCCGGTAACGGAGCCCACCATCCGGGTGAAGACTCCGCGCTCCGTCTTGGCCCCGCGCAATAACCAGCCACCGAGGATATCGAGGGCGCCGGTTTCGCGTAGACCGGCGGTGACCACATAGAGGGCGGCGACCGTGAGCATGCCGGTGTTGGAGAAGCCCCGAAAGGCCTGCTCGGGCGAAATGATCCCGGCCAACGCAAATACCACCACGCCACCGACGATCAGGGCGTCCGGCGGATAATTGCGCACGAGCCCCGCGAAGACCGCGATCAGCACGACCAATGCGAAGAGTACGGTCCATTCCATGGAAAATCCTCCGAGCGTCTCGAGACGGTACGGACAGGGGTCAGTTAGCTTTGGGTTAGGGGCGCCTTCATGCGACAATAGGGGGCAAAGTGCCGAAAATTACTTGGGGCAGCGACCATACCCTCGTAACCTTATCATGTTTCACATGATTCGTGCGAGTTTTCTCTCCGCTTACCTCAGGGAAGGGGGAAATACATGCAGAAGCCTATCCGATTCCGGCTGGGAGTCGCCCTGTCTCTATTCGTTTTCGCCCTCACCACGCATTCCGTTGAGCCGGTGCCCATCAGCGCCGACGAGGTGCGGGTGCTGCGGGAGCAGGTGGAGATGCTCTCGCAACGGCTTGCCGAGGTGGAGGCAGAACTGGAAAGGCGGCGGGACGCGGAGGCTCGGGAAGTGCCCCAAGAAGTGCTGGAGCCGTCTGTGGAGCGCCCGGCAGCACCGGCGCCTGCGGAACCTCGTGTACGCGTGGATGAGCGGGGTGTGTTTCTCCAATCGGCGGACGAGGCGTTTCAACTGCGCATTCGCACGAGGCTGGCGTTCGAGTTCGGCTGGTTCGACCAGGATCGCGCCTTGAAGGCAACGGTTGGGGATGAGCAGGACGGCGTCGGCTTTCCGTATGCGCGCCTCTACCTCGATGGCAAGGTATTTGACGACTTCCAGTATGTGTTTGAAATCGACTTCGCCGGTCAAAGCGGATCGGACAGCCCGAAGTTTAGAGATATGTGGATTGGCTACGGTGGGATTCCATCGCTATTCGATAGCGAGATGGCCGTGCGTGTGGGGCATTTCCGGGAACCATTCTCCTTGGAAACGCTCGGTGGCAACTTTGATCGCTCATTCACGGAATTGTCGCTGCTTCGCACCTTCGCGCCCAGCCGCAACGCGGGCGTGGAGTTGAGCGGGGCGCTCCTCGGCGAGCCTGGGCGGGAGCGCCTGTCGTGGGCGGTGGGCCTGTTCAAGGACACGGACGACATACCGAGCAGCAATGACTCGGATGAGGACCAGGGCTGGCAGGTGACGGGGCGTGTTACGGGGTTGCCGTACTATGCGCAGGACGGCCGCCGCTTGCTGCATCTCGGGGCGGCGTACAGCCATCGCACGCCGAATGGCGCCCTTGTGCGCTACCGCGTAGGGCCGGAGGCGAGCTTATCCCAGTTCCGCTACATCGACACGGAAAGTCTGCCGGAGCTATTCCGTTTGTCCGATGCGCGGGTTGAGGAGATACGCCTGCTCGGCCTCGAGGCGGCGGGGGTATGGGGGCCGTTCTCGCTTCAGGGCGAGTACGCCCAAGCAGATGTTCAGACGACACTGGGGGGCAACCTCGAGTTCAACAGCTGGTATGTGATGGCCTCGTACTTCCTGACGGGTGAGCACCGGCCATACAACCACGGCTCCGGTATTTTCGCCCTGCCGTCCGTGAAGAATCCCTTCTCGGTGAAGGGCGAGCGGCGCGGATTGGGTGCGTGGGAGTTGACGGCCCGGCACTCGTATATTGACCTGTCGGACGGTCCGATTCAGGCGGGGCAGCACGAGGCAACGACGGTGGGCGTCAACTGGTACCTCAATCGAAATGTGCGCACGCTGCTGAATTACACGAGCAATCGCATTGAACATCCGCTCTATGACGGCCGGATGGACTCCCTGACGCTGCGATTGGCGGTGGATTTTTAGACCACATGAAGAAATGATGGAGCCAATAGGCCCGCGCGCGTCGATTCTCCGTAGTGGGAGAAGTGAATGAAGCGCGCTTGTTTCCCTCGTATGAAACCACGAAAAAAACACGCGATTCGTATCGACCTCCCGTGCCCCAACGGGGCACAACAAATTAGCCCAGGGTAAGCCGCCGAAGCGCCCCGCGCGAAGGCGAGCGCAGCCCTGGGTTGTGGATGAAAAAATTCATGCCCTGTAGGGGGTATGACAAGAACGGGGTCGTTGTTTGTCGTACCCCTTCAGGGCACGATGGCGGGGGCGATGCCTAACCCAGGGCCGCGCCTCCTTCGCTCGATGAGCTACGGAGGCTTACCCTGGGCTATCTTGCGGCAGCCTTTCAGGCTGCATCCAAGGCCGATCGATTGCCCTCACCCGATTCCCAGTGCCCATTTTGCTCCCGCACTTCCCGCACATCGGCTACAGCATTGATCAAAACGCTCTAAACCACCGGCTACTTGTACTCGATGATGGCGCTTCGGCTGCCGCGCAGACGCCCGTAGTGAAATTTCAGCAGGCCGTAGAGCGCCGGAAACTTGCTGATGGCCGAGAACCCGCCCGAGACCATGGCGTGGCGCCATGGTGCAGCGTGTCTCACCATGTGGCGCGCCTGTCGGTAGGCGGAGAATGGGTACAGGCCGAGCAGCACGAGGCTCAGTCCGTATGTGAAGGGGGCGGGCACGATTGCCAGCGTGGGGATGAGCGCGCCCCACAGCCAGATGCGGCGCGTGCGGCTGGCCCAACGCTTTTCGGCATCATGACGCCCCAGCCAGGCGCCCTCGGCGTAGGCATGGCCCGAGCGAACCGCGCGCTTCCACCATTGGGAAAAATGGGTCATGTTGGCGTCGTGCAGGGTCATATCGGCATCGATGCGGAGAATTTTACCCCCGTTCTGCCGCAGCCGGTAGCACAACTCCGGCTCTTCACCCGCGATGAGGGCCTCGTTGAAACCGCCGACGGCCTCGAAGGCCTCGACGCGCATCAGGGCATCGCCGCCGCACATGGCCACCTCGCCGTAGGGGAAATCGTATCGCCACTCGTTGTCGCAGAGGCGATTGTAGATCGAGGCCTCGGGGTAGCGCTCCATGCGGCGGCCCCATACGACGACGGCCTCGTCGCGCGATGCGAGGGACTCCATGGCGCGCTCGAGCCAGCCCGCCACCACGGCACAATCGCCGTCGATGAATTGAACAAAACGAACTTCGGGGTTCAGCTCGCGCAGACGCTGGTAGCCCGCATTTCGAGCGCGGGCGGCGGTGAAGGGCAGGCTCATGTCGAGTTCCACCACCTCGATTCCCTGCGAGCGGGCGTAGGCGACGCTGTCATCCGTGCTGGCGGAGTCGACATAGATTGCGGTCGCGACGCGGCCCACAATCGAATCGATGCACTGCTTGAGGCGCTCCCCCTCGTTGCGGCCGATGGCAACGAGACCGATGGCATGCGTGGGCGAGGTCATGCGGTCACCAGTCATGCGGTTACCAGTCATCCGGTCACATTGCCTGCTTCGCTGTGCGTGTCGCCAGCAGGAGGGGTATCGAGTTGCTTGACGACCTTGCCGGGGACACCGAGCACCAAGGCGTGAGGCGGCACATCGCGCGTGACGAGCGTGTTGGCGGCGATGATGCTGTCATGACCCACACGCACATCGCCAACGATGGTGACTCCGCAGCCAATCTCGACGCGGTCCTCGATGATGGGTTTCGACAGCAGCTCGGTGCGGTTTTTCACGCCAAAGGTGGTGTTTTGTCGAATGTGCACATCATTGCCGATGGAACGGGCGACGAGGAACATGCCGCCATGGTGCCAAATGCGTAAGCGGCGGCCGACCGGGATTGAGTAGTCGAGCTGGATGCCCCACACCCAGAGCACCCACAGGTACATCATTTTGTATAGGAGAGAGAAGGGCGCCCGCAGGAGTTTCGGGCGGATATCCATGCGCCAGTTGCCCAAGCGGTGGGTCCAGACGGCCCAAAGCCCCGGCTCGGAGAGGCGGCGATCATGGGTGGCATAGTCCTCACGCAGGAGCGTGAAAAACGAGATGCCGGAGGGATTTTCGTTCTTCGTGCCGTCCGGCAGGGGCGGCAGCTCGACGACGGGCGTCGTTGCCTGATGATTGGTGGTACCGGCGTCAGCGGTCATCAAAGTTCCCTTCTCAAACCGAAATTATAGCGCAAAAAGTCACGAAGGAAATTCGGTGGGACCGAATTCTCCTTGGGCAGTACCCGCATGCGGGCGGCGTGCACGAGGTGACCGAGGGCATAGCAGCAATCCGCGAGGAAGGTGTACGCGCGGCCGTGGTTCTTGATGAAGTACAGGCGCCGGGACTCAAACCAATAGCGGGGCACCGGCTTGAGCAGGCGCTGAGTTCCCGTGACTCCCGTGGACTGGCCAAGGTAGTGAATGACGCGGCTGTCCGGCACGAACCAAGTCTTCCACCCAGCAGCCACGGCGCGGCGGGTGAAGTCTGTCTCCTCGTAGTAGAGAAAAAAGGCCTCGTCCATCAGTCCCACCTGCTCGAATACTTCGCGGCGGACCATCATGGCGGCGCCGGAAACCCACTGGGCCTCGTGGGGCTCGTCTCGCGGGGGCATGCGGACGGCGTGTCGGCGCAGGATGCGGTCGAGCAGGCCCAAGCGCATGCCAGCCATGAGTTCGCTCCAAAAGGTCGGGAAACGGAATGCGGAAGGAAAGATGGTGCCGTCATCGTTGTAGATGAGACTGCCCGTGACGCCCACTTCCCGATGCTTGTCCATGAAGTCGACCAAGGCCTTCACGGCCCCGGGATGGATGGCCGTGTCGGGGTTGAGCAGGAAGAAGTAGGCGGGTTTCGGGTCCAGCTCAAGGGCTGGGCGCACGAGCGCGTTGTTGCCGAAGGCAAAGCCCTTGTTCTCGGGCAATGCGTCGAGCGAGCACCAGTCGGACCAGCCGTTTTCTGCAATCGCCTGGGCGATTCGCTCCGCGGAGTCATCACCGGAACCGCCATCGGCAACGGCCACGCGCAGTTCGGGCACTGCTGCGCGCTCCGGCTCGAGGCTACGCAGGCAGCCGATGACCAGATCGGGAGTACGGTAATTCACGATGCATACAAGCACACCCACGGAGGTATCTTCCTGCGCTCAGCCGATGGATTGCGGTTCAGGGCGAAGGTCCCTGAAATCGCGTTCATGAGGAAGTGGGGTCATGATCGTGCCGGTCTCAAGTACCGGCTAGAAGGGCCTCTGCCTCTTCACGCCGGTCGAACGGAATCCCCAGTTGCTCGGCGTAACGAAGGCCCAAGGCGATGCTTTGACGGCCTTGCTCCTGATCCCCCTCTTCGATGAGCAGGTGACCATAGTCGAGCAGCAGGGTGGGATCGCTCGGCATCATCTCCAAAGCAGTACCGAGGTTCGTGCGGGCCTCCTCGAGCATGCCCTTGCGCAACTGGGCCAAGCCGAGCGTGTGACGCACCTGCGGATTGCCGGGGAGCAACTCACGGGCCTGCTCGGCAAAGGCGATGGCCCGGTCGAGATCCCCTCCGCTTTTGATCAGGTAATAGGCGTAATTGTTGAACACCGCCGGGTTTTCGGAGCCAAGCGCCACGAGACGCTCATAGGAATCCAGCGCTTTCGCGAAATCACCACGGGCCTCAGCCTGCGTGGCGCGGGCGAAGAGGACAGAATCGTCTTCCGCGGCGATGCTGAACGCACGCTCGATTGCCGTGGCCTGGGCATCGGTATCGTCCAACGCGGCGTGGATTTGGGCCATGCCCAGCCATGCTGCGGGCAAGGCGACCTCGGCATCGACAATGCGCTGGGCCTTGGCCACACGCTCGGGCACTTCTACCCCACTCTCAATGGAGGCGAGGATCTGGCGCACAAGCATGGGCGAGCCCGTCACGCGCGTACGGACGGACGATAAGGCATCGTACGCGGGCTCATGCAGGCGCTGGAAAAGATATGCCAGGCCAAGGGCATAGTCCGCGAGGGCGTCATTGTCTCCGGCGAGGCGTTCGCCGAGGGCGCGTGCATCGGAGGAGACATCCGCCGGGGCTTGGCCGATGGCCGTCAGCATCGCGGCCATTCGGGATGTATCGCGGGGATCCAAGGCGGGCAGTGCAGGGGGCTCGCTTCCCGCGCGGGCGGCGAGGGAAATGGCGAGGGACCAGCCCACGGCGGATTGCTGCGCCAACGGTGCGGAATCACTGTGTACGCGCACGGCGTCCCAATCGCCTCGAAGCGCGGCGATCGTCGCGCGTGTCTCAGCCACAGCGCCGAGGCCGCGGCCTTCTGCCTCGACATCGTCAAGCAATGCGGAGGCCTCATCCTGCTGGCCGTTGCGAAGGCGCACGAGGGCGAGGCCCACGCGCAGGCCCGCGTCATCCGGCCGGGCGGAGACGCCGCTGCTGAGAACGGTGTCGGCCATGGAGAGATTGCCGAGCGTGGCATAGGCCTCGGCAAGCTGAAGCAATACCTGCGGCTCCTCGGGATAGAGCGCGTGGGTGGTCTCGGCGAGGAGGCGAGCATCCTCCCCACGCCCGTCGCGCTCGAGGGTGTCGTAGAGAAGCAGGCGCGCCTCGAGGGCTTGCGGATAGCGCGTCAGGAGCCGCTGAAGCGTGAGGGCGGACAGGCGGTGCATGCCTAGGCTGGTGTACATGGTCGAGAGATTGAAGAAAGCAACCACATTGTCGGGCACTTCCTGGCCAATCATGGAGAGGACCTCAAGGGCGGAACCGCGCATGCCGAAACGGGAAAGCATGACTCCGTGGGCATTTTCCCGCAATACGCGGCGCTCGGGCGTGGTCTCTTCCCAGGACTCGATGACGCTGCGCATGGTGTCGGCATCGCGCGAGGCGACGGCATCGGCAAAGGCGCGCACGGGGTTTCCGGCGGGCAAGGCATCGGCGATCTCGGTAGCGAGGGCATCGTTGAAGGTGAAAATGGCGGCGAGAGCGATGGCCTCGCGAGCGGCGTCGCTTTCCTGCAGAAATGCTTCGCGGCCTGCCAGAAGCCTGCCGAGGTTCGCGGTGTTCCAGAGGGTGCGCCAATCCGATTGGGCGGACATCGGTACCGGGGTGCTCGGGCGAGCATCCAGGGCGGCTGGCTCCGGTAGGGAGGCCTGCGCACCGACGATATCCGAGCCTGCAGGACGCTCGCCTCGAGTCGCGGGCGTGGCGGGCGTACTGGTTGCTGGAGTACCGGGTGTCGGGGTGCTGGATGTCGGGGTGCCGGCACGGCGGCTGCCCCCGGCCTGTGCGAGGGCGAGTTTCTCCTGCACCATGGGCTCATCCGGCATGGCGGTCGCCGCGGCTTGAAGGGCGACGATGGCATTGGAGATTTCGCCGCGCGCAAGGTGGCATGCGCCCATCACGAAGTTTGCCCATGGCATTTCCGGGTGATCGCTTACGATGGGCTCGACAATGGCAACGGCGTCGTCCACACGGTCCAACTCGAGCAGGCTGAGCGCCAATTGCAGTTGCGCGCCAATGTATTGCATCTCAAGGCGCCGGTCACTCGGTTGCGCCTCGAAGGCCGCCTTCCGATTGGCTACAAAGTCTTCCATTTCCGCGACCACGGCGGGCAGACGGCCTTGTTGGCGATAGACCTCAACAAGACCCATGCGGGCGGCGGTGCTCCCGGTGTCGATTTCATCGAGTATGCTTCGGAGGGTGGACTCCGCGGCATCGAAATCTCGCAGGCGGATGTTCGCAAATGCGAGGGCCATGCGGAGAGTCTCGGACGGCGGCAGGTCTTGCTCGGCGGCCAAGAGCAGGCTGCGTGCATCGGCTGGCCGGTTCTGGCGATTGAGGAGATTGGCCTCCAGCACGATGGCCTGCTCGGCGTTGGTTGCGGAGAGGGTGCGGGCGGCTTCGATGGACTCCGCGTGGCGGCCGAGGGCATCAAGGGCATAGGCCTTCTCGACATGGGCCAGCACGAGCGCCGGATCGGCGGCGAGGGCGGCGTTGAAGTGGCTCAACGCTGCCTCGATTTCTCCCCTTGTACGCTGAAGTCGGCCGAGACCGGCATGGGCGCGCGCATTGCCTTCGTCTGCGGCGAGGGCGCGCTCGTACGCTGCCTGTGCTTGATCGTACTGACCGAGCCGAAGGTGAATATCCCCCTGCTCGCGGGCCTGATCGCTGCGGCGGCCACCGCAGCCGGCGGCAACAATGACAGCCGTGGCAACGATGAAGACACCGGCGAAGTAGGCTGCCCGTTGAAGTTGAAAGCGTGGCATTCCAGTCCCCCTTTTCATGCCTACGGGATGCGATCCCGGGCAATTGATTCGAATTGCATGGCGAAATCCTCGAGCAGGGCGAAGGCCGCGGCCTCGCCCCGGCTGCCGATGGGCGTCGACAACTTGATCATCGCCGAGTTGGGCGAACCAAAGGTGAGCTGGTTGCGCGCCCAGATGAGCGAATTATTGAAGTAGCTGCCGGTCATGTGCTCGCCGGTCTTGAACCAGTAGAGCACGGCCTCGGATTGATCGCCCTTGACGAGCACGAGACGGCGCGCGACGAAGGTAAACCCGACGGGCATGCTGGTCTGCTCGCGCACATCCCAGCCGGCGCCCACGAGGCAGACCTCGGGAAAGTGCAGGCTGCGGCGGGTTGCGCCGGCGTGCACGATGGTCAGCACGACGGGATAGTTCGAGGGCGAGCGGTAAGGGCGGATGAGAATGTTGCTGGTCTCGAGTACACGGCGGACATCCTCCGGGATCTCCTGGTCGAGTCCCATGCGCTCGAAACCGCCGATGTAGTCGGGGATGTCGAGCACGGGGCCTTCGGCTGCCGCCTCGGCCGCATCGTGCTGGGCGGATACGGCGGCGGTGTGCACCAGGCCGGCCACAACGATAGCGACAAGGCAGGCGACCAGGTGACGCATGGGGGCGTGCAGGGTAATGGTGGATTTCGGGGGGGTATCGCCGGGTTCGGTCGTATCTTCCTCGGGCAACTCGGCCATGCGGCGCAGAAGCGCTTCAAGGCCGAAGAAAAGGGCAAACGCGATGATGAAGATGCCGTAGCCGGAGACATCGTGCACCCAGCCGGCGGCGGTTTCCGCGCCATAGAAGTACCCGACGACGCACAGGACAAAAATCCGCATGACATTGGCGAAGATGGCAATCGGGCCCGCCATGCTGAGCAGAACGACACGCGCCCACAGGTGCGTGCGGCTGATGTAGGCAACGAGGGTACCAATGGCGAGCAGGGCGATGAGCGAGCGCAGACCGCCGCACACGGAACCGACGAGGAGAAACTCATCACGGAAGTGAATCTTGGAGCCTTCCTGCACCATCGGGAGGGTGAGCAGGTTGCTCATCATGACGGCGTACTCGGCGGCGAGCAGCTTGAGCCGCAGGGTGATACCGGCGGTCATGGAGGCAGGAATGGGCACCATGAAGACAAGGAAGGCGAAGGGAAACCACATGCGCAGGGTACGGCCACCGCCGAGAAGGACAGCGGAGAGGCCGGCCACAAGGGGAATCACCGAGGCCTGCCCGAAAACGCGGAAGCCGAGGAAATCCCCGAGGAAAAACAGCGTGGCCGCGATGACAAGCAGTCCGTATCCCCATGCGGCGGGGCGGGAATCAGCGGCGAGAATGCCCTTCCGATCACGCCAGATGAGCCATGCGCTCACCAGTGGCACGAAGAACCCGTGGGAGTAGTAGCCCTCGGTGAGGGTCCACGAGGTGTAGAACTCCTCGAACACGCCCCAGTAGACCCAAATGCAGCCGACTACGACGAGCAGCAACTTGGGGTCGAACCCAACGCGGGGTTGGGATTGCGTTTCTTGTATTGCGCTCATGTTCCAACACCTTGTTCGATTTCCGTGCCTACGCGCTCGAGGCGCTCCGCATCAATGACTTGCCCGGCTTCGCGCTTGCGCTGGGCCGATTGGTAGTAGGGGCGCGCAGAGGCAAAGTCCCGGAGACCGACATGGGCCTCGGCGAGGGCCAAGTCGAGCATGGCGGTCGTCACGGGCTGCGCATTTGCGACCACTTGAAAATCCACGCGGGCGAGATCAAATTCACCTTGGTCCAGGTAGAGCGTGCCGCGCAATCCGCGGTATTCGGGTTGATCCGCCACGGCCAATGCTTCGCTGATGATGGCCAAGGCATTCTCTCGACCCTCCGGCCGTGCGGCGAGGATGCGGGCCTTCTGGTACATCACCTCGGGTTGGTTCGGACGCAACTCCAGGAACCGATCGCACAGGGCCAGGGCCTCGTTCAGGTTGCCCCGCCGCATATGGACCTCGATAAGCTGTCGAAGCGCGTCGGCATCACGCGGGGAAATCACCAAGGCGCGAGTGAGGGATTCCGAGGCACGATCAAGTGAATCAGGTGAGTTCAGGGCCAATTGCGCGCGGGAAAGGGCGACCCATCCCGCGGCATCGGCCTGGTTTCGCTCCACAAAGCCCCGAAGGAGGTTGATCGCCTCGCCGCCTTGACCGAGCTGGGACAGCTTCTGGGCGAGTTCTTCGGTTACCGGGAGGGAATCGGGCTCGCGCTCGTGTGCGGCACGCAGCATGGCGAGCACTTGCTCTCCCTCTCCGCCGGCCGTCAATACACGGTTGCGCAGGGCCCTCAGCATGGGCTGCACGGTAGGATCATCCCCGTGGATCTGCTCGATGGATGCCAGCACCTCGCGGGCGCGGGCCAACTGGCCATTGCCGAGCAAGGCGGCCGCCCGGATACCCATCGCATTGGGCTCGTTTGGCGCGGTGGCAAGAATGCGGTCGGCCTGGTCGATGGCATCGGGGAATCGGCCGAGTTGAAGGAGCAATTCGGCGGTACGCACCTGAACGGACACAAGATTGGGCGCCTTGTCGGATGCCTGCTGGGCATAAGCGAGAGCGCCGGCGGTATCGCCGCGAGCCTCGGCCACGGTGGACAGCCCGGCGAGTACACGAATATCGTCCGGGTTCTGCTGGCGGGCAAACTCGAGCACCTCGAGGGCGCCGTCGTAGTCGGCCGGTACTCGGCGCATGCGTTCCTCCGCCTGCAGCACAAGCACGAGGGGGTCCTCGGGGCGGTCGGCGGCGGCAAGGGCGATCAGCTGGGATGCTTCCGCCGTGGCATCGGGACTTTCCAGCTCAAGCAACGCACGGGCGACTTCGAGACGGGCGGAGATCAACCCGATAGCATCGGCGTTGGCAGCAAGCTCGGCGAGGGCCTCCTTCGCGGATTCCAATTCCCCGGCACGGGCCAGGGCGCCCACGAGTTCGGCATCCAGCTGCGCGCGGTCTGCTTCGGACACTTGCTCGCGGCCCAGGGAGATTGCCGCCAGCGCCAGCTGGGATTCGTTGCGGGCACGGAAGAAGGACGACCAACGCAATACCCGATCGGCATCAATGTCGGGCCGTGTGAGATCCTGCTCGAGGATGGCACGGGCGTCATCGGCCCCGGTGTGGGCCAGGGCGAGGTTCGCACGGGTAATCGCGAGGTCCTCCGGCGGCACTCCCGCGGCGAGGGCCTGATCAAGAATGGTGTTGGCCGCGTCAATGTTGCGCGCAACGATATACATGTCGGCCATGGCACGGTAGGGGCGCTGATCGGTGGGGCGCTTGTCGATTGCCGCATCAATGAGGGCGCGCACGAGCGGCATCTCGGCGTCGAGCCGGTTCTCTCGGCGTGCGGCGTCAAAAAGCGAGACGCCGCTGGCAAGCAATGTCTCGATATCGGAGAAGACATCGCCGAGGATCGTCTGGGCATTCACGCGGGCCTCGCCGATGCTGCGGCTTTGGGCCTGGAAGTCACGCACCTCAATGATGCGGGCACGCTCGTCATCGGGATAATTGCGGCGATAGCCATCGAGCGTTGCGCGCGCCATGGTGCGGTTGCCGGCCTCCCGGTAGGCCACCGCGAGGAAGAAGTGCGCCGGGGCGAAAGTCGAGGCCTCCTCGTGCACGAGGGAAAGCAGGGAAGCAGCCGCGGCGGGGTCGCCCTCGACGAGCATGCGGCGCGCACGGAAATAGTCGGCAATGACTCGGTGCGAGGGATATGCGATCATGTACTCCTCGACCGCCGCCTCCATGCCATCGACATTGCCTTCGGAGAGATGCATTTCGGCGAGGGAAAGCAGAAGGGTCGAGTGGTCAGCGCGCAAGAGCGGATCGAGCCCGTCGATGAGGGCGATTGCTTCGTCCACGCGTCCGAGACGCTCGTAGCTGAGTACCAGCTGGCCGTATGCCGAGCCGGATTCGGGATCGAGTTCAATGGCACGCTGAGCGGCGTCGGCGGCCTCTGCGTAGCGCTTTTGCAGGTTGAGGTGGCGAGCTTGGGCCACCCACACCTCGGCACTGTCGGATTCCAACGCGAACGCGGCCTCGAACGCGGCATTGGCTCGATCCGGCATCTTGTTGATGCTGTAGAAATGGGCCACCTGAAGGCGCATCGTGGCGCTCTCCGGGTGTGCGTTCACCCCCCGTTGGAGTATCTCCTCGGCCTGCGTGACAAAGCCACGGTCCATCACAATGCGCGCGGCGTTGAGATACACCTCGAAATAGGGCGTATCGCGCTCGATCTGCTCGCGGTAGGCCTCCAGGGCGGTATCCAGCCGGCCGATCTCGTGCAGTGCCACCGCACGGTAGAACTGAAACATGAGGTCGTCCGGTTCGCGCAGCAATTCGGACTCGGTGTAGGTGAGCAGGTTGCCCCACATTTCGACGCGGCGATACAGTTCGCAGAGATTTTCGTGGGCCGTGCGGTCGCCGGGATCGGTGCGAAGAATCTGGTTGTAGGCCGTGGCCGCCTTGCGCAGATGGTCAACGCGATCCTCGGTGATGCGCGAGACGGCGTCCGCATACACGCGCAGGGTGTCGACATCGTCGGGGTGCTGCACAAGCCAACGCTGGAGCACCCGGTATGCGGCGATGTAGTCCTCCTCCTCGTAGGCCTGCATGCCGTAGTTGTACCACTCCTGGTGCTCCTGGAGTCGGCTCCAGTAGAGATAGCCACCAGCGGCCCCGACGCTGACCACGCCGAGAAGCATCACGGCGAGAACAATCACGATGATCTGGCGCGGGGTCAAATTTTTGATGCGATCCATGAGGGTTCCCGTGAATTCCGGTTATGCGCGTCGCCGCTTGCGCAGCAACTCGCGGATAAGGATGGCAGCGAAGGCGGCATCTTGCACAAGGTAGCGGCGCCACATGCGGCGCGGCTCGAGGCACAATCGCCAGAACCATTCGAGCCCGGATTTCTGCATCCATACCGGGGCACGCTTTACACGGCCCGAGGCGAAATCAAGCGAGGCGCCAATGCCGATGGCCACGGGGACGCCCAGTTGCTCGAATACTTCGGCGAGCCAAATCTCCTGGCGTGGGCACCCCATGGCAACGAAAAGAATGTCGGGTTGGGCGGCGTTCACCGCATCAAGGGCGGCCTGGTGCGTCTCGTGCTCCTTCTCGAAATCCATCGGGGGGCAATGGGTGCCTGCGACTTCAAGACCGGGATAGCGCTGAGCCAAGGCTTGCGCCGCTGCCTCTGCAACACCGGGCGCGGCACCGAAGTAGAAAACCCGATGGCTCTTGCGGGCGGCGTGCTCGCTGAGGAGGTAGATGAGGTCCGAACCGCTCAGTTTTTCGCGGAGCGGCGCACGCAACAGACGGGAGGCCCAGACGAGGATGGTGCTGTCCACCACACGCAACCACGCGCGTCCATATGCCGCGCGAAAGGCATCGTCCTGCTGTATGCGGCAGATGTGATCAACATTGGGGGTCACCACGAATGCCGGCGTCCGATCCGCGACACGCGCATCCACAAGCTCGAGAAACTCAGGCAGGGTGAGGTTCGCGAAGGAGACCCCGAAGAAGGTGTGCTCCTGCACCGGCTCACCCAAGGCCATCGCGGACACCGTGCCCGGCGCCGTCGATTTTGCAGACGCCAATGAGCTCATGCCCGGCGCGCCTCATGGTGAGACTCGGACCAACCCATCTTCATCGGCTGGTTTCCGTGCCGGTCTTGATGGTTTCTTCCTCTTCCACGATGATTTCATCCTCATCATCGTAGGATTCGTCAAATGGATCGTCCGATTCGTCCTTCGTTGCGGTCGTCGAGGGGCTTTCCTCGTCGAGCAAGACGATCATGGGCACATCTTCGGTGTCGTCCGGACCACCACGGCCATTGGTACCGCCGGGGATCACATCGTCGCTTCGATCGTCGTAGTAGAGTTTCAGGTTGCGTGCCATGTAGCCACCGACATGCGGGCGCAGGCCGTTAAGGACAACGCCGATGAGATTGGCGCCAATCTGCTGGAAATCGCCCACGCAACGGCGCAACATGCCGAGCGTCGTGACATTGACGCCGCACACCATGAAGACGCCGTCGACAATCGGTGCAAGCAGTTTGGCATCGGACATCAGGAGGGCCGGGGGCGTGTCGATGATGACATGCTCGAACGCCTCTTCGGCACGCTCGAGGAATTCGACGACATCGCGGCTGGCGAGTTTTCCGACCAACGCATCGCTGCGCAATCCGGGGCCAAGCAGGAAGAGGTTGTCGAGTTCGGTCGAGCGCACGAGATCATTCGGCGAGGCGTGACCGAGCAGAACCTCGGCGAGGCCTTCGGTCGGCTCCAGGCCGAAGCTCATCTCCACACGCGGCTTCCTCGCGCAGATATCAATCAGCAGCACACGGCGGTTGGCCTGGGCCAGGGCGATGGCCAGGTTGCAGGCAATCGAGGTCTTGCCGTCACCGCGCGAAGGGCTGGCGATGAGGCAGGTGTTCAATTCGGCCGAGCCCTCGGGCGGATAAATCACCCGGGTGAGGATTCGGCGAAATTCGTTGGCGCCATGGGAAGTTGGATCATCCGCCGAGAGCAACGGCAGCGGGCGGCCACCGTGACGCTTGTCCGTCGGAGCAAAAGGGATCGATGCAAGTACCGGCAACGGCGTGACATAGCCGACATCCTGCGGCGTGCGTACCTGCTGGTCTGTCAGCTCTCGCAGTAGGCCGAGTCCTGCGCCCATGGCGCCCGCAAGGGCGATCACGGCCGCAAGCAGGCGGTTGCGCAACCCGCGGTCGGGGGCGGTGGGGGCGGACGGGGCGCCGGCACGCTGAACGGTGGCAGGCGCCTTGCTCTCGAGCTGAATGCGGGCGATGCTCTCGGTGATCCCGTTGAGCTGATCCTGGGCGAGTTCGCGGTCCCGCTCGACGGAGCGGATCTCCTCCCAGTCTTGCGCCAGTTTCTTGGAGCGTTCCTCGTCGTCGGCGATCAGCTCGGAGAACCGGTCGCGGCGCTCCTCGGCATCGACAAGGCGCGTGTTGGCATCCGCGAGTTCAAACTGTACCTGGGAGATGCGGGCTTCAAGGAGCCTGCGGCGGGCATCGATCTCGGCTTGACGAAGCTCGGCGCGGCTGGCGTCGAGTTTGCGCACAAGGATGGCCAATTGCGGCGACCCGGGCTGATACGATTTCTCCATCACGGCGATTTCGTTTTCCGCACCCGCCACGGAATTGGACAGGGACGCGACACGCGGGTCTTGCGACACGGCTATCTCGATGTCCATCTCGTGAATGGGTTCACTGGGCTGGCTGCGGAAGCGAGCCTGCAGTCCACGAAGCTGCTCGAGCCGGGTCTCGCGCTGCAGAACTTCGTTCGCGGCACGAATCGTGTCCGACTGCGCTTGCGAGTATTGCTCGCGGAAGGCGTCGTTCGTGCCGGCGCCACCGCCGCCCGCATCGGAGAGGGGGGCATCAATGGCGCGGCGCATGCTCCGAATCTGCTCGGTATAGCGGTTGACCTCCTCGCGAAACTGATCGCGCTGGGTGTAAAGGGCCTCAAGCCTGGCGCCGCCGAGTTCCTGGTCACGCCCGAGGGCGTAGCGCATGTAGACATCCTCGATCTTCCCGGCCAGGGTCAAGGCATCTTCGCGGGTGGGCGCATGCACGGTGATATCGATGAGATCCGAGTTCGCGATGCGGCCGACGCTGATCTGGCTCTGGAGGCGCGAGAGCGAGTCGTCTGCTTCCATCAACCAGGCCATCTGGCGCACATTGGGGTCTGCGAGGACGGGCAGCAAGACATTGGGACCGCCGATCATGTTGACCTCGGTCACGAGAAACTGGTCGTACTCCCGGCCACGCGGGCCCTGGGCATCCTGAAGGATGCCCGGGCCGGTGACCATGTACCGAATCTGGGTGCTCGCGCTGTACTGCGTTGGCGAGAGAAACCACACCGCGGCAAGGCCGGGCACGGCGATCAGCCCGGACACGAGGATCATCATTGGCAGGCGCAGACGAATCATGCGCTTGATGTTGATGCCCCGTGGCTGCGGCGCGGCCGAGCGTGGCGCGTCCGAACCGAGAGAGGTGAATTCGGTACTGAACTCGGTACTCATGGAGTCTCCTAGGGCCCGGGGTTAAGTATTCCGCCTTGCAGCGGTACCGTTGGTGCGAACCCGGACAACAGGTTGAGAAGTGAATTGGTGTCGAGCTGGCCGCCGTCTTGCAAACGATCAACCTGGCCCTTGACGAGGTCATATGCGTAGTAGGTATCGATCGCCTGGCCATACAGGCCGAGCACGGGCGAAATGGAGCCGGTGAAGCGGGCGACAAACTCCTGCAGGCGCACGAGGTCACGCTGGGGCACATAGATCACATCGCCGGGCTGAAGCAGGATGTCCTGGCCGGTGCGCAGAATCTGGCGGACATCCACGAGGATAATCTCCGTTTCCCGCTCGTTGATCTCGCGCAACAGAACGACTTGCCGAAGCTTGGCGCGGCTGAAATCGACACCGCCGGCCTGTGCGAGCATTTGCACGAGCGTGGTGCGCTCGGGCAGTGGGTACACATTGGGCCGTGCCACTTGGCCGATCACATAGACGAGGTTCACGCCTTCCGGAACATAGATCACATCACCCGGGATAATGGGCGCGAGCGAGGCGTGCGGGCCGGGCGTGCTGAGATTGCGCAGGTCGTACTCAATGACATTGCGCTCATCGTCGGCAATGCGAATGACGAAGGCCTTGGCCAATTGGCCTTGCCCACCCACGAATGCATCGCCGGCCTGCCGATTGATACGGGGGCCGCCGGCCTGATTGATGGCCTCGAGCAGGTTCAGCGTGCGGCGGTAGGCAAACTCACCGGGCTGCTGCACTTCGCCCATCACATAGTACGACTTGCTGAGGGACTCCACGATGCGCAGGGACACCTGCGGCTCGATGAAGACTTCCTCGTAGGCCGCGCGGATCATCTCGGTGGCTTCTTCGCGGGTGCGCTGGTGCACATTGATGTCCGGCACCAGGGGAAGCGAGATGTGCCCGTCGTAGCGCACGGAAATGTTCGGGCGACTCAGCGCGGGGTCATCCCAGGATTGAAACTCGAGCATATCCCCCGCACCGATGCGATAATCGGTTGAGGTCGGGTCCTGATACCCGACAAGGGACCACGGATCCCCTTCGACTGGCGCGGGCCGCGCGTCGGCCTCGTCCCAGCCTTCGGGGCGCTGGTGCAGCTGATCCGTGGGCATGACCATGCGTTCTTCCACGGCGGCCTCGGGCACACCGTTGCCAGGCACGCCGGCAGGCAAGGTTGTGCCACCAGCACACGCGGTCAATACACCTACCAGTGCGATGCAAATCCATAGCAGCGGTCCGCTGCCCCCACATGCCCTTGTCATGGTTTCGTCCTCCATCCGCAAGTCTTTCATTGGACAGGGCTTAGTCCCCATCGCTCCTGCCGAGATTATACTGGTCAATCCGCCGTAGAAGCGAACTATAACTAATACGAAGCAACTTGGCGGCTTTGCGCCGATTCCAGAGGGTGTACTGCAGGGCTTCCATGATGAGCCGCTTCTCCGTTTCCTCGACCGCGCGCTTCGTCGCCTCCTTCAACGGTAGGAATTCACGCTCCGATGACTTGGACTGCGGCGGAGGGGTATCACCGGAAACGCCGGGATCCAGGATGCCCGCACCGGCGCCACGGCTGCCATTGGAGTTGGTGGTATGGGAGGACAAGCCCTGCCCGCCGACTTCCTCGGCAGCCAGCAGCTGTCGCGGGTCCCGGGAGGTGGCGAATTTCTTCACACGGGCGGCCAGTTCGCGCACATTGCCGGGGAAGGGCAACTCCTGGAGCTGGTGCATCAGGTCATCGGGAATGGGGTCATGCGTCTTGTCGCCCTTGCTGGCGAAATTCCAGTTGAAGTGCTCGGCAAGAATGGGGATATCCTGCGGGCGTTCGCGCAGCGGGGGCATACGCACGATCACTTCGCTCAAGCGGAAATACATGTCTTCGCGCATGCGGCCGCTGTGGACCGCGTCCTCCAGCTGGACATTGGTCGCGGCGATGATGCGCACATTGGTCTTGACGGGCGTCGTTCCGCCGATGCGCATGAAGGGCTCGCCATCAATCACCTGCAGCAGCTTGCTCTGGACCGTGTAGGAGGTCTCGGCGATCTCGTCGAGGAAGATGGTGCCGGCATTGGCGAGCTCAAGGCGCCCCGGCTTCGAGGTGCGCGCACCGGTGAATGCACCGCGTTCGTAGCCAAACAGCTCGCTCTCGAGGATACTTTCGGGAATGGAGGGGCAGTTCACCTTGAGAAAGGGCTTGCCCTGGCGCGGTGAATTGCGGTGCAGAATGCGCGCGGCGATGTCCTTGCCGGTTCCGCTCTCCCCCACGATCAACACGGTGAGGTTCGAGGGCGCGAGCCGCTCGAGGATGGCCCGCACTTCGGTGATGGCATCGCTTATGCCCAGGAGCCCCTCGTGCAAGGGGGAGTGGATCTGGTCCAGGGCCGACTTCGTGAAGGTATCGATGAGCGCCAATTCCCTCTCCTTGTGGCCATTCAGCGTAGGGCGTATGCCGGGCCAACTTTTCGAAATGCTACCGAGATAGGGCAAGATTGATGCCACCGCGAAAGAAGATTGTGCAGTTTCGACTCAACCCGTTGGAATGCAAACCGTTACAACAGAAACATGCGGGCAGCACAGCATGAGAGTATTGCCAAATCGCCGCACCTTTGTTCAGATTTGTTCACACTATTGCTCAAAAATGAGCAATTAATTGGCGATGTATCGTCAGTATGACACGGGGATGACTATGTTGCAATGCCCAATTTCCGTACCATCGAATCGAATCCATCCGCAGGCCAATGCATTTCATGGTTGACCTGATGGGGTCCACTCGGGTAAGACATTGTGTCCATAACGGCAGCGCCATGAGGGAGAAACACAATGCCTGACTATTTTCCGGGGATCGCCCCCATCAAGTACGAGGGTCCGGATAGCCGCAATCCGCTGGCCTTCAAGCACTACAACCCCACACAGAAGGTGCTGGGCAAGAAGATGGAAGACCACTTCCGCTTCGCCGTGTGCTATTGGCACTCCTTTAAGGGCCTGGGGACCGATCCGTTCGGCGGCCCGACGATGGTGCGCCCGTACAACACGGATGAGAGTGAGCTGAAGGTAGCGGAAAACACGATGCACGCGGCCTTCGAGTTCTTCACGAAGCTTGGGATCAAGTATTGGACCTTCCACGACCGCGATATCGCACCGGAAGGGGCCACGCTCGCGGAGACCAACAAGAACCTGGACCACATCGTGAAGCTGGCGAAGAAGCTGCAAGGCGACACCGGCGTTCAGCTGCTGTGGGGAACGGCCGCGTTGTTCTCGAACCGGCGTTATCTTGCAGGCGCCGCGACGAATCCCTCTCCTGAGATCTTCGCGTACGCGGCAGCGCAGGTGAAGAAGGCCATGGAAGTCACGAAGTACCTCGGCGGCCAGGGCTACACCTTCTGGGGAGGCCGTGAAGGCTATGAGACGCTGCTGAACACGCTGATGGGTCGTGAGCTGGATCACCTCGGCGCGTTCCTGAACATGGCGGTGGAGCACAAGAAGAGCATTGGCTTCAAGGGCCAGCTCTACATCGAGCCGAAGCCGCGCGAACCCACGAAGCACCAATACGACTTTGACGCGGCGAGCTGCTACGCCTTCCTGGCGAAGTATGGCCTGCTGGATCACCTCAAGATGAACATCGAGGCGAACCACGCGACGCTGGCGGGTCACACGCTGATCCACGAGTTGGTGTTCGCGGCGGAGAACGGCATCCTCGGCTCGATCGATGCCAACCGCGGGGATACGCTGCTGGGCTGGGACACGGACCAGTTCCCGACGGATCTCTACGACACGACGCTGACGATGTATGTCTTGCTGCAGAACGGCGGCTTCAAGACGGGCGGATTGAACTTCGACGCGAAGCTTCGCCGCCAGTCGATCGACCCGGAGGACCTGTTCCACGCGCACATCGGCGGGATGGACGCATTCGCCCGGGGCCTGAAGGCGGCGGCAAAGATGATCAAGGACAAGCGCGTCGAGAAGATCGTGCAGGCACGCTACGCCGGCTGGGACAAGGGTCTCGGCAAGCGCATCGAGCAGGGCAAGGAGTCCTTCGCGAGTCTGGAGGCGTATACGCTGAAGAACGGCGAGCCGCAACCGCAGAGCGGGCGCCAGGAGTTGCTTGAGAACATCCTGAACGAATACATTTAGGCCGAGCACACCGCGCCCCGGCAGAGCATCGAGATGCGCTGCCGGGGCGCGTTTGTTTAATCCGGGCTGAGGGAAAGCGGCTCGCGACTTCGCTTCTCCCTCTCCCCCGCTATTGCCTATTTCCGAGGTAGGCCTCGCGCTGGGCATTCATCTCGGCCGTGGTCAATTCGCGGATGACGATGCGATTGCTGGTGAATTGATAGCCGAATCGAGGCAGGGGCCATTGCCAAATGAGCAGATTCATCGCCGTGCGCACGGTGACATCGTGCATGTAGACGGGATTGACGGGCAGATCCTCAAGATGGGACTCGGCGACGACCTCGATGCCGAGTTGTCTGCTCAACAACGGCAGGACATCTCCAAGCGGCACGGCCGCATGACTCAACTCCACCGTGGGCCATTCGCGTGCGGACTCGGGCAGGCGAACGGTCACGCGCTGGTCGAGAAAATCGCGTTGGCGTTGGGAGAGGGTGGTCTCGTTGAGCAGGGTCGGCCGGCGCAGCCATGCGCGGGGCTGTCCGATGAAGATGTACTCCTCGGTGCTGTCTATCTGGGCGTCGGCAATGCGGGCGGACTTGAGCAGGGCCTCGAGGGCGGCGCTGATGGGCACGCTGCCCATGGTGTACTCGCCGCACGCGGCCTCGCCGACGATGTTGTCCGCGACGAGGGTCAGATCGAGCGCCTCGCCAATCCACTTGAAGAGAATGAAGAGCTTCATTCCCGACCCGAAGGTCATCGGCTCCCGGATGTTGTCGTATCGGGGGGCCAATGCGCCTGCCAGGGATAACTCGGTGAGTCCCTCGTAGCCCGGGGGGTAAACGAAGTAGTAATTCGGGGTTTTCTGAATGGCGCAGTTGGCCCGTTGTGCCCAGCCCTCCACGGCGCGCTCGAAGGCGACCTGGTTGTGTGCGACACGGCCGATGGGGCGTTCCTCGATGCCGTTCATGAGAACGAGGCTGCCGCCGTTTTGCTCTCCCATGCGCCGCACCGTCTCGCCAAAGGTGGCCTGATCCAGCGACAGGCTGATCCGTGGGAAGGGCTCCGTAGCCGCCCCGCGAAGCACCTCGTCCTCGCCGGGCGTTTCGACGCGGGCGTCAGCGTCCGGGGCGGGCGTGGTGGCGCACCCCGTGCCGATCAGGCACAGAATGGCGAAAAATCCGGGCAGGCATGTGCGTATCAGGGGCATGATTGTAGATTCTCCCAAGGGCGCGGCAGATAAACCGCCTTAGACTACCATCCCAATGGGGACGGAATCGTTCCTTCGTTTGTTGGACCTCGGCGCAGTTGCCGTGAGGCCGTCACCATTCTATACTCCCTGCATGGGAATCACCTGCATCGTACTCGCCGTGATGGCGCTGGCCCAGGCCGATGTCGAAACCTACGAGTTTCGCCATGGCGACGCCGTCTATTACGGCACGGTGGAGGAGCATGCGGGCGGCGCGATGGTCCGCTTTGTCGAGGATGCACCTTGGAAACGGGAGGGTGTGTTCTCGGGCTCGTTCCGCCGGTCGGATGTGGACTACGGCCGTGAAACCACCACCAGCCGGGAGCGGCGTCACCGCGAGGGCTGGGAGTCACGCGGTTATGTGAATGCGTCGCGAAGTGCAGGTTCGCCTCAATGGGTTCCCCGGGAAGAGGCGGCGCGTGCGGCACGGGCCATGGAAATGGCAGAACCATTCGCGAATGCAGGTGCGCCCGCACCGCCCATCGTCACGGCTGAATTCGTCGGAAACAGCGCGGACGGTTCAGGGGATGGCTCTTTCGCGTACGGGCCCCATGCGCTGGTGGTGGTGCTGGGATTGCTCTTGGCGGGCCTGGTAACGCGTTTGCTCATCCTGCCGGGGTAGCGATACTCCCGGGGGTCTCGATCATCGCCAGAACTTCGTAGGCCTCGACACGCGATTCCTTCCCCTTCAACTCAAGAAGCCCAATGGACTTTGCCTCCACCCGGCCCCGCACAAGCGCGTAGGTGGATTCCGTCACGATGAGCTGTCCGGCTTGCGCCTTCGAGCACAAGCGGCTGGCGACATTGACGGTATCGCCCACGACGGTGAACTCCATGCGGTCGGGCGAGCCCACATACCCGGCGATGACCTCGCCCGCGGCCATGCCGATGCCGATATCGAGCGGCGGATGATTGCGGGCGCGCCGCTGTTCGTTGAGAGCCTCGTTGCAGTGCATCATCTCGAGGGCCGCCGAGATCGCCCGGGCGGTGTCATCCTCGCGGCTGATGGGCGAGCCGAAGACCGCCATGATTTCGTCGCCGATGAACTTGTCGAGGGTGCCTTGATGGCGGAAGATGATCTCGGTCATGGCGGTGAAGTGCTCGTTGAGGGTGGCAACCAGGTCGGTGGGGACCATGCGCTCGGCGAGGGGCGTAAAGCCGCGAATATCGCAGAACATGGTGGTGGCGAAGAGTTTTTGCCCCCCGAGGCCCAGTTGCGTGCCGTGCTGCATGACCTGCTCGACAATGGCGGGTGAAAGGAAACGGCCGAGGTTGGCGCGGTGTTTGGCCTCGGCCACCATGCGGTCGTGCAGGCGCACATTCTCGATGGCCATGGTGAGCTGGGCGGCCATCGAGGCGAACAGCTCGACATCCTCCTCGGTGAAGCTCTGCTTGGGATTGCGCATGTCGACATAGATCGAGCCCAGCCGGCGGTCCTCGACGCTGAGGGGCACGCAGACGGCGCTTCGAATCTGCTGTTGGATGATGCTGTGCTGGGCGTTCCAGTGGGAATCGTCGAGCGCGCTCTTGACCAAAACCGGCTCTCCGGTCTGCGCGGCGCGGTTGGCGATGCTCATGCTGGGCGTGCTGCCTTCGGTTTCCTGGTCCATCCCACGGGCGACACGCACCTCGAGCATGCCGGACTGCTCGTTGTACAGCATGACAAAACCGCGGTCGGCCTCCATGACCTCGATGGCGGCATCCAGGACGGACTCGAGGCGGCGCTGGAGATCAAACTCAGATGCGATGAGCCTGCTGGCCTTGTACATGGCGTCGAGCCGTCGGTAGGCGCGGCTGAGCTTGTGCATGTCTCCCTCGGCCGGGGCGGTGACGAGTGCCGCGGGGGCCGGGGCAACCTGGGAGTCCTTTTTGGAGGCGATCATGCTCAGGCTGTTGCCAAGGCTCTCCATCTCGCTGGAAATCCGGGCGATGTTGGCGAGCAATGCGGAATCGCTTGATTCATTCGTGGAGCCGGGCGCCGGGGAAACGGCTGGCCGCTCGGCGGGGTCGTCTCGAAAGGTGAGGCGGCATTTGCTGCCGAGCCAGATTTCGTCCAAATGGGACAGGACCCGCTGCACAACGCGTTGGCGATTTACATAGGTTCCATTGAGGCTCTGGGAGTCCTCGAGGAGATAGCGCCCATTCTGGGGCACAATTCTGGCATGATATCGGGATACCTCGTCGGCCACCAGGGGCATGATGGTATCCTCGGCACGGCCCAGCACGACGGGCTCACCGCTGAGCGGCATGGTGATGCTGGGAACACCGGGTTGTTCGATGACGAGTTCTGGCATGGCGTGTCATTGCTCCGGGACTTGCCTGACGGTACCAAACGCTTCAGGGGCCGTCAATAGTGGTGCGACAATGAGGCGGAACCCCGGGAAAATCAGGGAATCACGATGGATCAACCGATGAAATTGCAGGACATGTGCCGGACCTACGGCATTCGCTTCAAGAAGAGCCTTGGGCAGAACCTGCTGCTGGATGACAATATCAACCGCATCATGGTGGATGCGGCCGGCCTGACGACGGAAAACGATGTGCTGGAAATCGGCGCGGGGCTGGGTGCGCTGACGCGACGGCTGCATCCCGTGGCGCGCCGGGTGCTCTCGATCGAGATCGATCGGAGCTTCATGCCGTGCCTGGAGGATCAGTTCAGCGCGGTCGAGAATGTGGTGCTGTTCCGGGGCGATGTGCTCAACCACCCGCTGGATCGGCTGCTGGATGAACTTTTGCCGGACCCGCAACGCCTGACGCTGGTGGCGAATCTGCCGTACTACATTACGACGCCCATCCTCTTTCATTGCTGGGAGTCCGGTGTACATTTCGAGCGGTTGGTGATCATGGTGCAGGCCGAGGTGGCCCATCGGATGGCGGCTGCTGTCAATTCCTCAGATTATGGCGTGTTGGCGCTGGCGGCCCAGTTACACGCGGATGTGGATATCGTGCACCAGGTGCCGCGCACCTGCTTCATGCCGCAACCGACCGTCGATAGCGCGATCGTGCGGTTGCGGACCCACTCGGCGCCGCGTTATGGTGATCTTGATAAACAGTTCATCATGCGGGTCATTCGCCAGGCGTTCTCGCAGCGGCGGAAGACGCTTCGCAACACCTTGGCCAAGGCGGGGGTGGGTGGATTGAGCAGCGAGGCGGTGCTTGAGGCGTTGGAGGAGACGGGGATCGACGCGGGGCGCCGGCCGCAAACGCTCTCGCTGGATGAGTTTGCCGCAGTGGCCCGGGCCGTGCATTCACGCCGGGCCTGACGACGCTCGCTCAATTGTTGTTCGCTCAATTGTTCGGCTTTTTTCGTCGGCACTTTGGGAGTCACGCGCATGGCAGGGCAAAACCCGGACGCACCGGCCGGGTTGACGCAACAGATTCTGGAGGAACTCTCAAGCGGCGTGCTGGCAGTGTCGCGCGAGGGGACCATCCTGGCGAGCAACTCCGCGGCCAGCAAGCACCTCGGGGCAACCTTGGCGCCGGGCACGCAACTGGATGCCTTGGGGCTGTCCGGGCCGTTTGTGGGGGTTGTGATGGAGCTGCTGGCGCAGCCGACCGCCGTGCAGCGGCGCGAGGTCCTCATCGAGACGGACTCGGGGGAAACGCGTGAAATAGGCCTGAGTGCGTCGCCGTTCTCCGGGGATGGGACGACAAAGGGCGTCATTCTTCTCTTCACCGACATGACGGAGCGCCGCGTGCTGGAGCGTGCCGCGGATCTGAACCGGCAGCTGGCGGATGTGGGCGAACTGGCGGCGGGGGTCGTGCATGAGTTGCGCACCCCGTTGATGGTGATCAGTGGCATGGCCGAATTGACAGGGCGGCACCTCTCCGATCGCCCGGAGCAGATGGAGAAACTGGACATCATCCTTCGGGAGTGCCGCCAACTTGCCCGAATTATCGACCAGTTTCTGAGCTTTGCCCGGCCTTTCGAGCTGGAGCCAGGGGCCAGCAGGCCCGAATCAATCGCCGAACGCGCGCGGGAGTTGGGCGAGGCGAAGGCCCTGCATCATGGCGTGCGGCTGGAAGTGGAGGTGGCGGATAGTCTGCCGCCGATCGAGGCCGACACCGCAAGGGCGGGTCAGGCCATCGCCAACCTGATCGGCAATGCCGTCGAGGCCGTGGATATTGCCGAGGTAAATGACGGGTGCGTGTGGCTCAAGGTCTTCGCGGAACGCAACGCCATCGTGTTTACGGTGGAGGACAATGGCCCGGGCATCCATCTGCCACCGGGTAAGGACATCTTCAAGCCCTTCGTGACGATGAAGGAAGGGGGCACCGGGTTGGGCCTGAGCATCGTGAGCCGCATCATCAGCGCGCATGGGGGCACGATCGCGTGGTCGAACCGCCCCGAGGGCGGGGCCTGCTTCACGGTGCGCCTACCTGTTCGCCGTGGCGAGCGGGTTTCCGACTGACTCAGTCGTCGTCCACCCCGAGCGCCCCCTCGTCTCCTGCCGATGGAACGGCATAGCGCCGCCGAAACTCGTTGGGCGACACGCCCCGAATCCGCTTGAACACCCGGCAGAAGTGGGCGGCATCGGCGTAGCCCAGGCGCAGGGCAATCTCGGTGACGGTGTCCATGTCTTCGATGAGCATGCGGGAGCCGAGCTGAATGCGCCGCACTTGGATGTAGTCGCGCGGGGCCACGCCCGTGGCATCGCGAAACATGCGTGCAAAGCGGGCCTGGGGCAAATCGACCATGGCGGCCAGCTCCGCGAGATTAACCGCCTGGCCATGGCCGACGGCGGCCTCGATGGCATCCGCCACGCGCCAGACTGCCGGTTGCAAGGGAAGATTCGCGCCGGTGTCCTCGCGTTCGAGGCATTGATTGAGAATTGCCAGCATCTTGAGCAATGCGCCGGCCCGCATCGGCAGTGGCGCGCTCGTACCGTCGTTCGAGTTGCGGAGAAGTTCGGACTCGGCACGAAGGATGGCGAATTCCTTCTCGGTGGGCTCGAAGATCATTGTGCCGATGCAGTGGCGGCATACGGGAAAGAGGCGCTCGGCGATCAATATGCGCACGAGCCCGGGTTCTGACCAGAGCGATCGGAGCAATTCGAGCGCCCAGTCCGCATGGACCACAATGGTCACCGCCTCGACGCCTGGCGCTGCCATGGGGCATTCGTCGCTCTCCGGCAACACGATCAATGCGGAGCCCTTCACCAAGGGGACAGGCCGCGTGTCCGGCTCCGAAGCCGCATTCCCCTTCAGCACCAGCGTAACGGACCAGAACTCCGGCGCATCGTCTGCGTCGGGCGGTGCCAGATCCACCGCTCGGGTGGGGCCGAGGCCATTGAAACAGGCAATGGGCTCATCGTGTGTGAGGGGTATGCGGGGTGGGGTTCTATCGCCTTCTGCATGCATGTGGTGTGATCCTCCAATTTCGTCAATCATATCATCAAAAACCTTCTATACAGATTTCAACAATCAGCGTACCTTCTAACTCGGCCCACATACAGCGTTAACATAGCGCAATGGGCCAAGGGGTGCATGAGGCGGTAAGTGCGAAGGTTCGTGGGAGTACTCCCCTATACCATCGGCGGCCTTGTTGCAGCCCTCTGGGTGTGTATGGAGTGACAACGGAGGTAGGAATCATGTTGCGAAAATCATGGAAGTGGCTTGGGGCGACAGCGGGCATCATTGCGCTTGGCCTTGGAACCGGGGCAAGTGCACAAACCCCCATCGCGGACCTGCTCTCGGCGGCGACGACGCTGAACGATGTGCTGAATGTCACGATCGGCTCGGACAACGACCCTCGACTGGCCTGTCCGGACGGGGATGGGGTCAATGACGGCAGCGAGGACATCTACGACTTCGGCGTGGATGGCATTCCGGACTACGCCCAGATGGCGCTGGTCGAGGCCCTCAACAATGCGGGTGATCCCACGGTCGAAGCGGCGTTGGCCGATGCTCTGCTCTTGATGACACAGGACCTTGGCGCCGGTGTGAGCGTTGAAGCCGCCCTCGGTCTCTTTGGCGTTCCTGGTCCGTTTATCCAACCCATTCTCGACGCCTGGTCGTATTGGATAGTCGTAGACCCCTCTGCCAACCAGCCCTCGTGCATCGACAGCCAGCTGCAGTTGATCGACCTGGTGGCCCAAAACCTGGCCCCGGCCTCGAACTTGCAATCACTTGTTGGAGCCAGCGCAGACATCAACGGCGATAGTGTGACCAACCTCACCCGTTGGAACGAGGCTGTTGCATCGATTGGCGGGAAGACCTTCGCAGGCAGCGATGCACAGTTCCTGAGCACTGTTGACGAGTTCGTGGACCTTGCCATCAACGGTAGCACCGGTGGTGATGGTGATGGCGATGGAGACGGCGATGGTGATGGAGACGGCGACGGCGATCCTACGCCGGACGGCCCCTTCCCGCCGGCACCGAGCGGCACACCGGTCGCTGGTGCCTTCGGAGCCGCGCTGCTGGGCGCGGGTCTCTTGGCCGCTGGCCTGCGACGGGCTCGCCGCAACCGCTAAAGACTATCTGCGTACCCCAACTTCATGCCGCGGCGGGTAGCCCGCCCTTGGCGACCCGCCGCGGCGCATGGGGTTCGGGGTGCAACAAAGGCCGGGTTGAGCAAGGAAAGGACAAACCAAGCATGTGCATTTCACCTCATCATCATCGGCGAGGGGGCTTTACACTGATCGAGCTGCTCGTTGTTATCGCCATCATCGGCATTCTGGCAGCCATACTGCTGCCTGCCCTCGCGCGTGCGCGTGAGGCTGCGCGGCGCTCAAGCTGCGCCAACAACCTCAAGCAGATGGGGCTCGTGTTCAAGATGTACGCCAACGAGTCCCGAGGGGAGCGTTTCCCGACGAATGATATCTGGGCAGAGGGCTCCGGCGATCCGGGAAGCTGCGTGGTTGCCAATCGACGGATGATTCTCTCACCGCAGATTCCGGTGCTGTATCCCGAGTACCTCACGGACTACAAGATCCTGATTTGTCCGTCGGACATTGATGGTCCCCAGGCCTTGGAAGGGTTCTGGTTCGAGGGTGGCGTTGCGGGTGCCCCGTTCAACCCGTGCCGGGTTGACGACCGCTCCTACTACTACATCGGTTGGGCCATTCGGGACGAGAAAATCTACCTTCGAGCCCCATACGATGCCACGCAGACGCCGGCGAACTACGCGCTCCCGTTCCTCGTGACTTTGGGCGGAATCAACAATGCTGCCGTGAATCAGGGCTTTGCCACGAACAATGATTCCGCAGGTCTGCTCACGCAGTACGAGCGGGACATCAACTTTAACCATCCGGATACGGGTTCACAAACGGTGAATCGATTCCGCGAGGGCATTGAACGCTTTTTGATCACGGACATCAACAACCCCGCTGCCAGCTCCGTGGCCCAGAGCGAATTGCCCGTGTACTACGATGCGCACTACCTTGGCTCGGCGTCGACAACGGTGTTCATGAACCACATTCCCGGGGGTGGGAACATTTTGTTCATGGACGGCCATGTGGATTTTGAGCGCTACCCAGGGCGTCACCCGTACACGCGGGCGTGGGTCGAACTGTAGGATCCGGCTAAAATTGGCGTCGGCGTGCGCTCCACAATCGCCTGCGCACGCCGGCGCCGCACCTCAATTGCGCAAAATCATTCAATTTCCGATTCAATACAAGTAGCCTGATTCGGGCTACTCTCTACTCATCGGCACGCGAGGGTCTACCGGGAGGAAGTCACGACAGGCTTCTTATGGAAGGGCTACGCGCGTCGAGCTACAGGGCACGCCGGGATGCGATTCGTATCGTCGGCGCTACAGGCTGCAAACCGGAGTGACACAGGAGGTAGGATAATGCTGAATTCGATGAAGAATTGGGTTGGAGGCCTTGTAGGCGTGATGGCCCTGACCCTGAGCGGCCTCGCATATGCGGCCGATTCGCCCTTCCCTGCGGCCCCCCCAGGCTCGCCGGTTGCCGGCGCGATTGGTCTCGGACTGCTCGCAGCAGGTGCCTTGGCCATCGGAATTCGTCAGGCCAAGCGCAGCAAGTAAGCTTGTGATGACTTGGCAACTGCGGTTGCCACGAGTAATCTGCACTTTTTAGCCCTGCCGCCGCAGTGGTTTCCCAAACGGGAAGCACACTCCGGCGGCAGGGCTCTTTTGCTCTGCTCGGTTTCTCTCAGTTTCAGGCGCAAGATGCGCCCCCACCCTAACCATATTGAAACCATCGGCTTGATTTCAGGGTCTCCTTCGGTTATTTCGACCCGCCCAAGCCCAATTCCAGGAGTACCCCATGCCGTACCGTATGCTGCCTGTGTTCGCCCTCGCGTTCTTGCTCCTCTCGCACTGCGCCACGACGGCTGACCCGGCCCCTGCGGCATCGGCGGTTACTCTCCCGGCACCGCTGGCAAATCCGGTACCGGCGAACACGACGCGGAGCGTGCCGAATCCAACGGGGCTGGATCGCTATGTGGCCGCGCCGGACGATCACTTTGCCTATGAGCGCGTGGGCTTGACGGAACACGGCGATGTGACGGCCCATATCTTCCATATGACTTCACAGCGCTGGGACACGCCGGAGCCGGTGGAACCGGCGGAGTGGACGCATTATGTCGTTGTGGCGGTACCGGAGACGGTGACCTCGACGACGGCCCTGCTGTTCATTGGCGGCGGCGGCAACAACGACAGCGCCCCTGCGGGTGGCGGGGCATATCTGCGGCGCCTGGCACGGCTGACGGGGATGATCTGCGTCGAGCTGTACCAGATCCCCAACCAACCCCTTCGATTCGCAGACGGGCGTGGGGGTTCCGAGGACCGCGCCATTGCGATTACCTGGGACCTGTACCTGCGCACGGGCAACGAAATGTGGCCGATGCGCCTTCCGATGACGAAGGCGGTGGTGCGTGCGATGGACATGACGCAGGAAGTCATGGCGACGACCGAGGCCGGGGCGCACCGCGTGGATGACTTTATCGTGGCGGGCGGCTCGAAGCGCGGTTGGACGGTATGGACCACCGCGGCGGTGGATACGCGCGTGAAGGGCATCATCCCGATGGTCATTGATCTGCTCAATGTCGTGCCCTCGTTCGAGCATCATTGGGAGGCCTATGGGCATTGGGCGCCGGCCATCGGCGATTACGAGCGCACCGGCATCATGCCGTGGCTGACCTACCCCGAGTTCAAGGCGCTGATGGAATTGGTGGATCCCTACGAGTACCGCGAGCGCTTCACGATGCCGAAGCTCATCATGAACGGCGCAGGCGACCAGTTTTTCCTGCCGGATTCGTCGCAGTTTTACTGGGATGACCTGATCGGCGACAAGTGGCTGCGATACATCCCGAATGCGGGCCACGGGCTGAATGCCTCCGCCGTGCCGAGCGCCTCGGCGTTTGCGCTGGATATTGCCCTGGGCAACCCCATCCCCGAGTATTCATGGGCGTACAGCGGACCGAACACGGTGCGTGTGACGACCAATGCCGAGCCGTCGCAGGTGCTCTTGTGGACGGCGACGAACCCCGAGGAACGCACCTGGCGCGTGGATGTCGTCGGCAGCAACCTTTATAGCGCCGTGCCGCTCGAGCCGATTGCCCCCGGAGTCTACGAGGCCACCGTGCCGGACCCACCCGAAGGATGGACGGCATGGATGGTTGAGTTGACCTTCCCCGGCCCACACGAAGAGGCCTCGCACATCTTCACGACTCCCGTCAGCGTTGTGCCGACGACGATGCCGCATGAGTATGTGCGTCCGCCGAAGCCTGAGGGCGGTTTTCTGGAGTAGGGGCAGACGCTCCCCCGTTCCCCGCGAATACGCCCAGGTGATTGCCGTTTGAGCGCAAGATGCCGAATTGACCCGACGGACGGTTGACGACGCTGGGCTCGGGGTCGGCGATGATGAGGGTGGTGGAGCCGCCGCCGTCGAGGTTGATGGCGGTATCCGCGCCGTGCTCACGCAGCACCGTGGCGCACTCATGCATGGTGGCCCCTACGCTGATGCCGCGCCTGCGCCCATCCACAACCAGCAATAGCAGCGTGCCGTCCTCCGTGAGGCCGATGAGCGTGCGTGGGTGGCGATCGCCCCCGGTGGGAATGGGAATGCGCCCTCGTTCCACCACGCGAATGTTGCCCGTGACGGCGTTGTGAAGCACGACCGGCGGGTTCGTCTCACTGCCGCTCGGGCGATCGGGATTGGCAGGGCGAATAAACGAAATCCGGTTGTCCCGGTCGAAGTGGATGGCCTCCAGCATGGACGGCGAGTCCCACGGGGAAACGACTTTCCCGTTTGATGCGGCCAGCCCGATCAAATTCGCTTGAGGCTCGCCCAAGGGCGAGAAGAAATTCGCGTTGATAGCGACCTGCACGCCGGTGCGCCGGGCAAAGGCGAGGGCGGACTCGGTATCCGTGTCGCGGGGGGCCTCGCCGTTTGAACGAGTGGTCTTGAATGCGAGCCCGGGCGTGTCGGGGGCAATCGTGACGAGGTGAAACACCTGTGGGATGGATTCGTCGCGAATCTCGCGCGTGTAGGTGACGCCGGGAAAGGGATGCTCAACAACGGTCTCGGCGAAAACCACGGACGAGAAGAGCACTGCGGCCAGCAGCATGCGTACGGGAAATGGCATGGGGGCGTGGATCCTCGCGGTCTTCGATACCCTTTGTTTGCTCCAGACTATACCGCAATGCGGCGGAACGCATCGCCCCGCTATACTCGGGAGCAGGCGGCAGGCAGACGGAAAGGGCGGAAGGACACAATGGCGAATCCAAGCGAAACGAGGGGAATCGGTACACACGCGCTTAGTCGGCGAGCCTTTCTCGCTGCAGGGATGATCGGCAGCGCCCTATGCGCGCGGTGGGCCTGGGGAGCGCCAGCGGAACCGCGGGAAATGCCGAATATTGTCTACATCCTCGCGGATGACATGGGCTACGGCGATGTATCGTGCCTGAATCCAGACTCAAAGATTCACACACGGCACCTCGATCGGCTGGCGGGCCGGGGCATGCGCTTTCTGGATGCACACTCCCCGTCGGCCGTATGCACGCCGACGCGATACAGCGTACTGACAGGCCGGTACCCGTGGCGCTCAGAGTTGAAGGAGAGCGTGCTGTGGGGATACTCGCCGCCGCTCATTCCTCGGGACCGGGTGACGGTGGCCTCGATGCTGCAAGCGCATGGGTATCACACGGCGTGCATCGGCAAGTGGCACCTCGGGTTGGACTGGGGCGTGCGCGGCGAGGGCGTGGAACCATCGGATGAGACCGTGGACTTCGCGAAAGCCGTTGGGGGCGGTCCGCGCTCGATTGGCTTCGATTACTCCTGCATCATGCCGGCCTCGCTCGATATTCCGCCGTATGTGTACATCGAAAACGAGCATTGCGAGGAACTGCCGACCGATACCTATCCCGGTGTGGACGGCAAGGCCTTCATGCGGCCGGGTCCGTGTCCGCCGGACTTCGACCCGCGCACGGTGATGCCTCGAATCACGGACAATGCGGTGTCGTACATCGGGGAGCGGGCGGCAGCGGATTCGCCGTTCTTCCTGTACTTCCCGCTGTTTGCCCCGCACACGCCCATCGTTCCGAACGACGCATTCAAAGGCCGCAGCGGCATCGGGGAGTACGGCGACTTCGTGCTTGAGGTGGATGATTGCGTGGGCCGGGTGTTGGATGCGCTGGAGGAACACGGACTGACCGACAACACCTTGGTTATTTTCACCTGCGACAATGGCTGCTCGCCGATGGCCAACTTCCAGGAGCTGGCGTCGCATGGCCATTCGCCGAGTCATGTCTACCGCGGGTACAAGGCGGATATCTACGAGGGTGGGCACCGGGTGCCATTCATCGCGCGCTGGCCCGGGGTGATTGCCGAGGGGAGTGAATCCACCGAGACGATTTGCCTGACGGATCTCATGGCCACGACCGCTGCCATCGTTGGCGCGCACCTGCCACCCGACGCGGGCGAGGACAGCCATTCCATTCTGCCCGCGTTGCGTGGGGAGGACTTGACGGCGCCCATTCGCGAGACTGCGGTGCAGGCTTCCATCAACGGCTCGCTGTGCATTCGGCAGGGAAACTGGAAACTCATCCTGTGCCCCGGTTCCGGCGGCTGGAGCGACCCGCGCCCGGAAGTTGCCCGCTCGGGCGATTGGCCACCGGTGCAGCTCTACGATTTGGACGCGGACCCGGGGGAAACCACGAATCGTTGGGCGGAGCGCCCGGAAATGGTGACGCGTCTGATCGAAATGCTGGAAAAAATCGTTGCCAATGGCCGCACTACCCCCGGCCCGAGGCAGCAAAACGATGGTGCAACGAGCATCTGGGGTCCGGCGGGTATGCCGCCGGGCGCGGAGGCCCTGCAGGCACGCCATGGAGCATGAATCGGATAGCGGCACGCTCTTCGGCAAGCCCTTTCTGCGGAGCATTCACAGTGTTGCCGATAAGTGGGACGCGGACCGCTACCCCTTCAATGCCCCGGCCCTCACGGAAGGCATCGACCTGACCCTGCGTGCACGGGTGACTTTCCTCGTCGGGGAGAACGGCAGTGGAAAGTCGACCTTCCTCGAGGCCCTGGCCGAGTGCTGCGGGTTCAGCCCCGAAGGCGGCAACCGCGACCATGTCCGCGCGACCTTCGCCGAGCGCTCCGAGCTGGCCCAGGCCATCCGGTTGATCTGGTTTCCCAAGGTCACGCAAGGCTTCTTCATGCGCGCGGAGAGTTTTTACAACTTCGCGACCTATCTGGAGGAAGTGAACGAGGATCTGCCCAATTACTCAGCTTACGGCGGCAAATCGCTGCATGATCAATCGCACGGGGAGTCGTTTCTCGCATTGTTCGAGAACCGCTTCGAGCAGGGGCTGTACCTGTTGGACGAGCCCGAGGCCGCGTTGTCCCCACAACGGCAACTGGCCTTTCTGCGCATCATCCGCGACCTCGAGCGCTCCGGTCACGCGCAGTTCATCATCGCTACCCACTCCCCCATTCTGTTGGCCTATCCCGGCGCGGCGCTCATCAACTTTGACGAGCCCAGCATGCAGGAAATCGCCTACAAGGACACCGAGCACTACCGCATCTCACGCGATTTCCTCAACGCCCCCGAGCGCTTCTTCCGCCTCTTGTTCGAGGATGACGATCGGTAGGGCGCGTGGCCCCCGTGGCCGTGAGCATGCCCACCCTCACCCCGGCCCTCTCCCAGAGGGAGAGGGAGAAATCCCCGGGGCGAAATGGTCACTCGCCCTCGATCTCCGACTCGTCGATCGAGTCTATCAAGCGCCAGACCTGTGACTTGTACACGCTGCGAGCGGAATTCAAGCCATTGTTGTCGGCTTTGAGCAGGCCGGAAAGGGCATCGGCGTATTGGATGCTTACGAGCGTGTACGGGCGCGCTTCGTCTTCGGGATTCGCCAGGACGAGCAAGGTAGCGCCTGCGAGCTCACCCTGCTGGATTCGCGGCGCGGCGGTGTCCATCCAGGCTTGCACTTCCTCATCGCCAGGGGCCTCGCCATCCAGGAAGGAAAGCAGGAGGTACTCGCCCAAGGGCTTCGTGCCGGCGTCGGGCGCTACGACTGCCGCCACCTTCCACAAGTCCGAGCGCACGAACGACCGCGCCGCATCCGCGCGGTCGTACATTTCCTGCAGGTCGATGCCGGGATAGACATCGAAGATTGCCTCGGTACCCGCCGGGTTGGAGACATTCTCGTACGCGGGAAAAATGGACACGGTGATGTAGTCGTAGGGCTCGTCGCTGTCGCGCCGAGTGCCGGGCATCATCTCGTAGAAGTGCCACGCGTTCGTGACGCCCCGGCGAATACGCTGCGCCTGAATGGGCCGCCACTCCCCCAGCTCCAGCTCGAAGTATTCCATCGGCGTGGAGTCCTCGAGGTGCATGTAGTCGAACTTTGCGAAAACGGACTCAGGCTTGAACGCGCTTGAGAGCTGCTCTGCCGGTGCTACCGGAGAGAAGGCGATTACGGTCGCGGCAAGAACCGCCGAGAGGATGCGTCGTGTCATGGAATTCTCCTTTATTGCGTTGGTACTCAGGATACAGGATTGGCAATGCGGTCGTGAATGTTGGGCTCTGGACAGATGGGGAGATTTGGTGTAGAGTGCGGCGAATTAGTGGAACGCGTTCCGTAGCCGCTGGTACCCACCGGGAGGACACGAGAGTCATGCCTGTTCGCACCTTCACCACCACTTCGCGCGGCTTGCGGCGCGACACGCCGCCGATGCGCCTGTATGAGAAGGCGAAGCAGTTGGGAATTTGGAACCCCAGCGATATCGATTTCACGCAGGATCGGCAGGACTGGCTGAAAATGTCGGAGCTGGAGCAGGACATCCTGATGCGGCTGACGGCCTTGTTTCAGGCGGGCGAGGAGGCGGTAACGCTGGACCTGTTGCCGCTGATCGGGGTGATGGCCGCGGAGGGCCGCCTCGAGGAAGAGATGTTCCTGACGACTTTCCTGTGGGAAGAGGCGAAGCATGTGGACTTCTTCCACCGGTTCATCGATGAAGTGACGCAAAACGGGCATGATTTGTCGCACTACATGACGGCGAGTTACGCGAGCATCATCGAAGAATCGCTGCCGAGCGCGCTGAATGCGTTGAAGACGGATGCCTCACCGGCGGCGCAGGCGCGGGCGTCCACGGTGTACAACATGGTGGTGGAGGGCATCCTGGCGGAGACGGGGTACCACGCGTACTTCTCGGTGCTGGACAAGGAGAAGATTCTCCCGGGCACGCGCAAGGGCATTGCACTTCTGAAGCAGGACGAGTCCCGCCACATCGCGTACGGCATCTTTCTGCTCTCCCGCCTGATGGCGGAGGATGAGTCGCTGTGGGAAGTGGTCGAGTCCACCATGAACGAGTTGCTGGCGCCTGCCTTGAGCATCGTGTCGGATGTGTTCTCGCTGTACGAAGTACCACCGTTCGGGCTGGAGGAGAGCGTATTCTCGGCCTACGCGATGGGACAGTTCTCCAAGCGGCTTGAACGCGTGCGCAATGCGCGCGGGAAATCGCTGGAAGAGGTCTACGCCGTCACGCAGAAGGCGATCGAGGACGACGACTCGTAGGGCCTGCCCTATGGCCTATTCGGCATCCTCCCGCTGGATGAGGAGAAGGGTCTGGTCGTCATGGCCGCCGTTCTGGTCGGTGTGGAGGCGCAAGTCGGCGACGATCCGGGCCATGATTTCGCCTGCGGCGCCGTCCTTCTCGGAGAGAACATCCTCGAGGCGCTCTTCGCCGTACAGGGTGCGGTCGGGGGCCATCGCCTCCGTGATGCCGTCGGTGTAGAGCAAGAGCGACTCGCCGGGGTGCAGGATGACCTCGCCGTCGTCAAAGTTGGTGCGATTGAGGACGCCGAGGGGCACGCCACCGGTCTTTTCCAATGCCTCGACACGGCCATCGGCGTGGCGCACGAGGGGCATGTTGTGCCCGGCGCTGGAAAATACCAGCCGCCCGGTTGCCGGCTCGAGAATCCCGAAGAAGACCGTCAGGAAGGCCTCGTGCACGCGGTTGGATGACAGGTTGTCGTTGAGGTACTCCAGCAATTCGCTGGGCTTCTCGATTTCGCGGTGGTAGCTGTGGGTGAGGGCGCTCATCATCGCGATCATGACGGTGGCCGCCGGTCCGTGCCCCTTGCCGTCGGCGATGATCACACCCCATCGCGCCTGCTCGGCTGGTACGGAATCATCGCGAGTGAGGCGGAAGATATCGTAGAGATCACCACCGGCCCGGTCGTAGGATTTGGTGAGGGCGGCGAATCGGATACCGGGGATGCGCGGGGTGGCCTTGGGGAGAAGGTTGCGCTGAATCTCAGCGATTTCCTCGATCTCGTGGTCAATCCATCGCTGGGCCTGCTCGTACTCCTGCATGAGCCGCTTGTTGTTGATGATTCCGCCGACGAGATTGGCGTTGAGGAAGAGCTGCTCCACGCGTGCGTCCGGTATGGCGGAGGGAACGGTGCTCAGGTGGATGACCCAGTTGCGCACTTCACCAGCATCGAACACGGGCAACGCCACGATGGTGTGGTAGGGCGCGAGCTGCGCTCCCAGCACCGGATCATCCTCGATGTAGGCCTCGCGCAGAACGGTCGGGTCAGGACGGCTGATGAAATCGCCGATGATCCCGCCTGTGTGGACGGCGGCATCGTCGCCCGCAAACAGGACATCGGCGAGCCCTTCGCGGGCGACGCCTTCCTCATGCAGGAGGCGCATGATGCGGTATTGGCCGGGCTTGAGGTCGCGCAGGGAGACGGAGATGAGGGCCAAATCCCCAAAGAGGGAGCGCATGACGCGGCTGAAGGTATTGATGGACGCGACAGGGTCTGGCTCGGTACTCAGGGCGCGCAGCATGTCGTGGAGTTGGCCAAGGCGTTCGCCGGATTCGGTTACTTGGGCCATCTAGTCGTTCTCCGCGGCTCCCCCACAAAATTCTTCAAAAGTACGCCCGAGTAGTCGTTCGACATCGCGCCGGATGGTGGCCTGATCGAGGACCCATCCGGCGTGAACGATGTCATTGTATTTATCCACGAGGACCCGCCAGATGATGTCACGGGAATGCGTCCATTTGTAGATGACCTGCTCGAGCACGCGTGCATCGGAGTGTTGTGGCACCATGCTGAAGCCGAGCATTTCCATGCGCATGCGGGTCATTTCCTCGATGAGGCTGGGGTTGTTGAGGAACCACCAGCATCCGAAGAGCAGGAGATTCGGAAACTTCCGGGCGGAAACGCAGGCCTCGTGCTGATTCTCACGCGAGAGGAGGGTCAGGAGGAACTTGTTGTCAGGAAACTCCCCGCAGAGTCGGTTCACCGCACCGATATCGGCCTTGGCGACGCCGTCGCCCGCGAGGCGGAGGGCGGGATTCACCTGGCGCGTCACGCCGATCATCATCGCGAAGGGCACACCGGCCTCGCGGGCCGCGGGCAGGACGCACTCGGCGATCAGCGTGGCCCGGGCGGATTCCTCGGGGTAGGCGAAATCCGGAGGAAGCGAGACGGCCATGTAGCGGGCATTCATGCGTGTGAGCCACTCGGAGAGGAAACGGCGCACCTCCACCTTGGCCTTTGGGCCCAGGTCCGCGTCCACCTCGAAACCCCAGCCTTGGAGCCGCTTCACGGCGTTAGGCCAATCATTGAGGAGCGGGTCAATCCGCAGGGCAGCCTGGAAGCGCGGATCGCCTGCGAAGCCTCCCTCCCACACCGGCCGCTCGGCATCGTCGAAGGGATCGTTGGTCATGATGGCGGAACGAATATTGGCCGCGGCGAAGACGGCGTCAATGTGCTCGGAGGGGTCGCGATGGTCGAGGGCCTCGCGCGCTGCACCGAGATCGGTGCAATCCAGCCCGAGTTTGTCGAAGACGGTCAGAACGCCACGGCAGGCTTCGCTGATTGGCGAGCGCTCGAGGAAGAGTTCGCGCCAAATGAGGTCGGCCTGCTCGCGCTTCGAGAGCGCGTAGAAGGCATCCGGCGTGATTGGGGCGACGCGTAAAACCTCGGCGATGAGGTAGTGGTAGGTGAGGAGTTCGTCGACGCCGTAGAGGAGCAGATCCCCGAAGTCCGGGGCGTACAGGTGGGTGTGCATGTCGAGCACGGGGGTCTCGGCGATGATCTTGGCGACTGCCGGGGAGAGCTTGGGGGCATTTTCACGGGTGAATTGATCCGGCAGAAGGGCGGTGCTCATCGTGGAGGAGTCCTTTCGTGGGCGGTATGCAGAGCGGTATGCAAGGCTGAATGCGATGCGGGCCTAGACCAGTTCGCGGGCTTCGCGGCGGTAGTGCGCATCCAGGAGGTCGGCGATGAACTGCTCCTCGGCTTCCTTCGCCACGGGCTCGCCCAAGCCGACGCGGATGCTCAGGCCGCGGGTAATTTTTGCGGCGATATCCTCGCGCTGCCTCCCCGGCAACTGCTCGCGCCGCTCGCAATACTTTTCCAGGGCCTCCACATCGCGGTCCGCCAGTTTGGAAAGCTGGGCGGGTGCGAAGCGATAGACGATGCGCTCGGGATCGCGCGCGGCGAGAAGTTCCCGCATGGGGCTGACATGGGCCTTATCCTCCATGATGACCACGGTGCCGGCGACCATATCGCCCAGGCGTTGCACTTTCTCGTTGGAAAGCGGGACGGGCCACAGGAGCGGGAGGGTGTCGATGATGCGAAAGATGCCGCGCAGGAAGACGGCGGACGCGCCGAGCGAGAATCCGTGCTCCATGACCACCCGGCACCCGAGGAGTCGTTTGCCGGGGGTCTGGCCGTCCATGAGCAGCTCGAAGATGATGAAGTACAGGAGGGAGCCAAAACCGGCCAGTGCGATGACGATGATCAGCAGGATGGACGCGTTAGCCTCGGCGAAAAAGTCGCCCGCGAAATCGAGCGCGGCCAGCGCGGCGAATACGGCCAGAAAAATCAGAAAGAAGGCGATGTAGAGGAGGAGCAAGAGCAAAGTATCGACCACAAAGGCGAGATAGCGGGACCCTGCCCCGGCAAGTGGGTAGGAAACGGTGATGTTTTCCGGGGTCTGAAACTCGATGCGTGCGCCCATGCTCGTTCCTCGCTGTTGTGGTCCTTCGGGAAGGCTATCAGATGGCGAGTCCGACCTCAATCCGGGCGTGGCCCCAATCCAGGTGCGGCCTAATCCAAGTGCTTTGGGACATCGCCCGAAACAGGGGCGCCCCGCGCCGGTGGGGAGCCGACGCGGGGCAGGGGGGTGGGGTAGGATTCGACATAGTCATGCTATGTCAGGGTGCCTGATTTGGGGAGGCTGTTGGCGTCTATTCCGCCCTGCCTCGCTTAATGTATTCGTCTGTTTAGCGGGATTATGTCAGTCTGCTGCCAAGGCTGGAGAAAGAGGGCCCGGGGGCATGAATGGGTAGCCGCGCAAGCCTCGGGCGGTGTCGAATCGGGCTTCACCGTCGACAACGGTGAGCACGATGGCCCCGTGCCGGTCCGTGCGCCAGAGGTACACGCCGTACGCGGCGAGGCGCTCGGAGACCTCCGGCGCAACGGCGGGGTGCCGCTCGGAATGGGCACTCGAGACGACGACAAATCGCGGCTGCGTGGCTTGGAGGATAGGCTCGCTGCTGCTGGTGTTGCGTGCGTGATGGGGTGCCTTGAAGACATCCGCCCGAAGTTGAGAACCAAGGGTATCAGCGATAGAGGCCTCGGCGGGGCGCTCGATATCGCCGGTGAGCAGCGTGACGACGCCATCCCACTCATAACGCAGCACAATGGACTGATCATTGAGGCTGGTTGTCGAAGGGATGTCCGCGGGTGGATACAACACCTCGAGTGTCGCGCCCGTAATCGGCAGACTCTCCCCCATCGCTACACGCCGAACAGGCACGCCACGGGCCTCGGCGATGGCGAGCAGACCGTCTTCCAATTCCGTGCCCGTGGAGATGGGCCCCAGCAGCAACTCACCCACTTGGAAATTGTCGAGCACGAAGTACAGGCCGCCAAGATGATCGGCATGCGCATGGGTACCGATGACCGTATCGACACGGTTGAGTCCCTGCCCCCAGAGAAACGGCGCAATGACGCGACGGCCGTCATCGCGGAAGTCAGAGAGCAGTCCCCCGTCGATGAGGATTGTCTCGCCACCGGGCGTGCGGATGAAGGTGGCATCGGCGTCGGATACATCGAGAAAGGCAACCATGGGTTGCGGGCTGACGGGTCGCCACGCGATCACGGCGAGGACGAGCAGGGCCGTGATCATCCCCCAGCGCATGGTGCGAGGCCACGGTACCGTCGTGACGGCGAGCAGCGTGGCCAACACGAAGGCCGCAACGGCGAGAGAGGTTGGCGCGGTCACTCGGGCATGTCCGAGCGGGGCGTTCGCGGCCATGGAGGAGAGCGTATCGATACTCCAGACCACAGGCACGAGGGCGTGGCCAAATAGAAGGGCTGCGTCGGGAAATAGAATCCCGATCACGCCGGTGAGGAGGCATAGCCATAGCGCGGCCGTCAGCAAGGGCACCACGAGAACATTGATCGCAGGCCCGGCAATGGGAACGACATGGAAAAGCCCCGCGGCGATGGGCGTCGGCAGAATTTGGACGGCAGTGGCCGTGGCGAGCAATCGGCGCGGAGTCGAGGGCCGATCCTCGTGTTGCGGTTCCGGATTCGCCGGCAGGACGCGATCGGCCCATCGCCACTGAAGACTGGGGTCGGCCCATCGGCGCAAGGCGGACGGTGCCTTGTGGAAAAGCTGCTCGACCGGCTTGACGAAGATGAGGATGGAGGCAACGGAGAGAAACGAGAGCTGAAAGCCGGGCTCGAGGAGCAATGTCGGGCTGATGAGCAGAAAGATCATCGCGGCGAGCGCCAGGGCGGAGGGGACATCCGGCTCACGATCAATCAACTCGGCGAAGAGATAGCAGGCGAACATGGTTGCGGCACGCAAGGCGGAAACGCGGCCTCCTGCCATCAACGCGAAACCGAACACGATGAGAATGGCGAGAAGCGCGCGCAATCGAGGCCGTTTGACGGCCGCTTTCAGCAGGAGCATAACGCTGATCGCCACGATTCCCATGTGGAGTCCGGAAACGGCGAGAATATGGGCCGTGCCGGCCGCGGCGTAGCGATCGAACAGGGCGTCGTCCAACCCGCTGCGGTCGCCCAGCCAGATCGTAAGGGCGAAGGCGCGTGCGGAATCGGGAACGGCGTATTGAAAGAGTCTGGCCTGCGACTCGCGCAACTTGGCCAAGGCACTGGGCAAGTACCACGCCGGCGCCTCGTCGACACGCTCCAGCCGGTACGGGCCCGCGACGCGCACGCTGGAATGGACGCCGCGCCGGCGTGCGAAATCCTCGAAACCCATCACGCCGGGGTTCACGGTGCCGATGGTTGGCGATACGCGCCCGGTGAGGCGGACGCGGTCGCCGGGGTAGAGCGGGTGGGCCGGTTGACGCCATTGCAGGGCCGTGACGCCATGAAGGGCGTGGGCGGCGCCGTCCCGATGCACGGTATCCACGACGAGTTCGGCGGAAAGGGACTCGCGCTCGTCGTTCCACAGGGCAGCGCGGCGAACGGCGCCCTCGAGGGTCAGGTGGGTGGGGCCGGAGAGGACGGCCTGGCAAAGTGCGTCACCCGGAGGACCGGAAGTGCGTGCGGCCGCCCATGCCGCGCCAGCAGCGAGGCTCATCAGGGCCACGATGAGGGGGCGGCGGGCCTCGGGGCGCACGGCGATGGCGGCGAGTGCAGCCACGATGCCGAGCAGTGCGATGGCCCACGGCAAGAACGCCTCGGCGCCGGTGCCCACACCGAGGGCAAGGTAGATGCCTGCGGCGAATGGGGCCGCCACCCATGCCATGGGGCGATTCACGGGGCGCCTCTCCCCTGCCGGGCAATTCCCTGGCGGTCTCGGCTAGCCTGAGAAGATGGTAAAGAAGCTGCTGAAAGTCGCGAAGAGCAACAGCGAGAAGTTCAGAAAAAGGTAGAGGAAATTGAAAGTTCCTTCCAGAGGAAGGCTGAAGAATGCGCTTTCAAAGGTAGCGCGAAAGAAGTCGAACAGGGGCATGGGTGGAATCCTTTCTTGCACAGTGGTTGTGTGTGGCAAAGAGTATACCAAGCACGGCGCGCGCAGTTGCACTTGCCATCCAACGCGCGGGTCATGCAGGGTAGTGGCCCGGGCGGGAGTGCTGGGGCGGCCATGTCTGCCGCGCCCATGTCCACCACGCCAAGTCCCGAATCAAGCAAACCACATCGAGACAATACAATGACGCAGCATTCCGCCACCAGCCTGTTTGAACAAGCCCTCTGCCGCATGGACGATGCCGCCGAACTGGCCGGAATCGACCCGGAGACCCTGGAGCGCCTTCGTCACCCCACCGCCTGCCTGGAGGTGGCGATTCCGGTTCGCATGGACTCGGGAGAGCTGCGCACCTTCACGGGGATTCGCGTGCACCACGACCAGTCGCGCGGACCGTGCAAGGGGGGCATTCGTTTTCATCCCTCGGTTTCCATGGAGGAGGTGAAAGCGCTGGCTTTCTGGATGACCTGCAAGTGCGCGGTGATGGGCATCCCGTACGGTGGCGGCAAGGGCGGGGTGATTGTCGATGCGAAGAAACTCTCCCCGCGTGAGTTGCAACGCCTGAGCCGGGGGTACATTCGTGCGGTGGGGGATTTTATCGGGCCCGAGACGGACATCCCGGCGCCGGACATGTACACGAACGCGCGCATCATGGGCTGGATGATGGATGAGTACTCCGCGATGCAGGGCCACCATGTGCCGGCGGTGATCACGGGAAAGCCGCTCCCCCTGGGCGGAAGCCTCGGGCGCGACGATGCCACGGGCCGGGGCGCCTTCTGCTGCATCCGGGAATTGTGCCGGCGCCGCGGCATGCATCCGGGAGACCTCACCGTGGCGGTGCAGGGCTTCGGGAACGGCGGGCAGCATTGCGCGCGTCTGCTGCATGCCGAGGGCTATCGCGTGGTGGCCGTGAGTGACAGCAAGGGCGGGGTGCGGACAGACACGAAATTCGACATTCCCGAGATGATTCGGCACAAGAATGAGACGCGTGAGCTGAAGGCGGTGTACAGCGAGGGCAGCGTGACGGAATCCATGCCCACGGGCGCGCAGAGCATTTCGAACGCGGAATTGTTGACCCTTCCGGTGGATATCCTCGTGCCCGCGGCGATGGAGGACCAGATTACCGAGGAGAATGCCCACGGCGTGCAGGCAAAGTTCATCGCCGAGGTGGCCAACGGCCCGACGACGAGTGCGGCGGACGCCATTCTGCACGAGAAGGGCACGCTGGTGATTCCGGATATCCTGTGCAATGCGGGCGGCGTTACGGTAAGTTACTTCGAGTGGGTGCAGAACAAGCAGGGCTTGTACTGGACCATCGAGCAGGTTCACCAGCGTCTGGACGAAATGATGACGCGGGAATTCCATGCGGTCTATGACCTGATGGAGACCCATGGCGTGGCGATGCGAACCGCGGCGTATGCACACGGGCTGCGCCGGCTCGGGGAGGCCATCGAGGCGCAGGGCACACAACGCTATTTCAGCGGAGAGGCGGCAGAGTGAGCGGCAATCACGCCTACTTTCTAACGGGCTGCGGCAGTGGTATCGGGCGGCACTTAGCGCTCGCGCTGGCGAAGCGGGGTGATTCGGTATATGCCACGGATGTGGATGCCGCCGCCCTGGAGCGGCTGTCGGCCGAGCCAGGCTGGCCGGAAGATCGTTGCTGGACGCGTGCGTTCAGCGTGACGGATCCCGCGTCCTGGGACGAGGTATTCGAGGATGCAATCGAGGCGATGGGACATGTGGATGTGGTGATGAACATCGCCGGGGTGATGGTGAGCGCGTGGGCCGAGGAGACGAAGGTGGCCGATGTTGACCGCCAGATCGACATCAACCTCAAGGGCGTCATCTTCGGCACGCAAACGGCCATTCGCCACATGAAGCCCCGTGGCAGCGGCCATGTCATCAACATTTCCTCGATGGCCGGCATCGCGCCGCTGCCGGGCCTGTCCGTGTACGCGGCGAGCAAGTTCGGCGTCCGGGCCTTCAGCGTCACGGCGGCGATGGAATTGCACGGCAGCGGTGTGATGGTCTCCACGGTCTGCCCGGATGCGGTCAAGACGCCGATGATCGAGATCGAGCCCACGGAGTCGGCGTCGGTCATCTGGTCGGCCCCAAAGCTGCTCACCGTGGAAGACCTCGAGCGTCTGATCCTAGACAAGGTGTTGACCCGACGGCCGTATGTGGCGGTATTGCCGGGGTATCGGGCGTTTCTATCGCGCCTGGCGGACCGCCGGCCTGGGCTGGCAGTGCGGCTGCTGCCGCTTTTCCAGCGCATCGGCAAGAAGAACAAGCAGAAACTGGATGCGCACAAATAGGGAGGCGAGGGGTGAGATTTGGTATCGGCCTGATGGCCATGACGATTGCTTTCGGGGCGGCCGCGGAGCGGGTGACCGCGGAAGATATCCTGAACATGCTGCCGAGAAGCGCGGAATGGGAAGCGTGGCTGGAAGCATCGGGCGAGTCGCCGCCGGATTTTGACGCGATGCCCTCCATCGGCCTGCCGCCGAGCCCGCTGGGCCACGATGTGGACGGCAGCCCGATGAGCATTGGCACGACGGCGGAATGGGAAGCCCACCGGGAGCGGCTGCAGGGGGCCGTCATGCATTGGCTCATCGGCACACAGCCCCCCGCGCCAGCGGTGCATGCGGAGGTGTTGAGCGAATCGGCGGGCGAAGGCGCAATCTCGCGGCATGTACGCCTGACCTTTGACCCGGGCGAAGGGGCGAAGCTCGATCTCGAGCTGCTGATTCCCGAGGGCGAGGGGCCGTTCCCGGTGTTCCTGTCCCAGCACAACCACCGGGCGTGGGGTCTCATCGCCCTGCGCCGGGGGTATATCGCCTGCATTTACAACGGTTCCGACTCCAATGACGACACGGACACCTTTATCGACGCCTATCCCGAGCATGATTGGTCGAAACTGATGCGCCGTGCATGGGCGGCGAGCCGCTGCATTGATTACCTCGAGACGGTACCCGAGGCCGACACGGACCGCATCGGCCTGACGGGCCACTCGCGCAATGGCAAGCTCTCGCTGATGGCGGCCGCCTTTGACGAGCGCATCGACGCCGTCATCTCGAGCAGCTCGGGCGCGGGCGGCTGCCTCACGGCACGCGAGTTCAGTGAGCAGCACTTCGCCGAGGGGATCGAACTCATCACCCGCAATTTTCCCGATTGGTTTCACCCACGCCTGCGCTTTTTCGTCGGGCGGGAAGACAAATTGCCGGTGGACTTCCACCACCTTGTTGCATTGGCGGCGCCGCGCCCATGCCTCATCAGCACGGCCTACCACGACAATGTCGAGAGCACCTGGGCCGTCGAGCGGATGGTGGAGGATGTGATGCCGGTGTATGCGTTGTATGGAGCCGAGGAAAACCTCGCCATTCGTTATCGCGCGATGGGACACGAGACCTCGCCCGTGGAGATCGAGGGATTTCTGGATTGGTACGATGCGCAATTCGGCCGGGGCGACAATTTCACGCCGGACGCCTTCATCCACCCGCACAACTGGGGGGCATGGGCGGATGCGAACGAGACGCGCTTCCAAGTGGCGGGGCTGCCATCACGCGATGCATCGCAACACGCGGCATTGGCCGATGGCTCGGCAATTGCCTCGCCAGCGCAAGTGAACGCCAAGCGCGCAGAGCTTCGCGACGCCATGGCGCCCTTCCTGGGGCACGCGCCGGGCATCGAGGGGCCGGAGGGCACCTATGGGCGCGATCCGGCGTACTGGGAGCAATTGCTTAGTCGTTCGTCAGCCGGCTCGGGCCTGAGCAAAAAGGACCTCGTTTTTGGCGAATATATCAACGCGGAAATCTACTTTCCCGAGGATCTGGATGACGATGCGCGCATTCCTGCCGTGCTGTGGATTCACCCGATCTCGAACCCGAAGGGATATGCCGCAGCGTACCGCCGTGGGGAGCAGGCCTTCCGAACTTTCGCACAGGCGGGCTTTGCGAGCTTCGGCTTCGACCAGATCGGCCATGGGCGGCGCATTGAGGAGGTGCGGCACTTCCACGATCGCTACCCGAACTGGACGCTGCAGGGCAAAATGCTGCGCGATGCGCAGGCAGCCTTTGACACGCTGCGGCAACAGGACTTCGTCGACCCGGATCAGGTGTTCGTCGTCGGGTATGGCACGGGAGCGCTGACGGCGCTGCAACTGGCGGCGCTCGAGCCGCGCGTGGCGGGAGTGGCATATGCCGCGGGGCCCCCTCCCTTTTCATTGGATGGGGAGGAAGCAGGCACGGGCGGACTTGCGCGTTGGTCGCACCGGCACATGTTAATGCCGGGCCTTGGCTTCTTCATCGGGCAGGAGCAGAGCGTGCCGTTCGACATCCCCGGGCTGCTGGCCTGCGTGGCACCGCGGCCGGCGCTGGTTCTATCGCCGGAGTTTGACCGCGAGGCGCGCATCGGGCAGATGAACGCGCTCGTGGAGGCCGTACAACCGGTGTACACCGCCTTGGACGCACCGAATGCGCTTATGCAAGAATCGCCCGCAAGCTACAACCATTTTGACAATAGCCATCAGCGAATCGTCGTGGAGTGGCTGCAATCCGTATCGGAGGGGGATGCATCGTGATTCGTTGGGGGTTGGGGTACGCGGCGGCGTTCGCAGTGGTCATGGCATTCGGGTTCGGTGCAATCGGGTTCGATGCGAGGGCGGAGGAATCCGATGCACCGCCGAATCCATCGCCCGAACGGGTGCCCTCGTTCCAGTTGCGCGATCAATTCAATAATGAGCATCGCGTTGAGTTTCCCCGCGACCGGCCGACGGTGCTGGCCCTGGCGGATCGCAAAGGCTCCGATCAACTGGAGGGATGGCTGGAACCCTTGGGGGACGAATTCGGCGAGACGGTGCACTTCGACGGCGTCGCGGATGTCCGTGGCGTGCCCAGTCTGCTGCGCTGGGGGGTTCGGCAGATTTTTCGGCGCGGCACGAAGGAACCCGTGATGTTGGACTGGGAAGATGCCGTGTGCACTTCGCTGGCCTTCGAAAAGGAGGTGGCGAATGTGCTCGTGCTGGACCAGAAAGGGCACATCGTTCTTCGCGTTCATGGCGAGGCAAATGCGGAAGAACTCGAGCGAGTCAGAGCAGCAATCGTGGAACTTCGAGCGAAGTAGGCAGCGCTACTGCTCCGGGACGATCCGGAAAATCTCGACACGATTGAACTTCTCGCGACGGCCGAAGTTGTGATACGGGATACGCGGGCGCGTATCGCCGAGGGTGCGGGCGTTGATCTGGTCCTCGGGGATGCCTGCCTCGATCAGAAGATCCTGCACGAGTTCCGCACGGCGTTTGCCCATGGCGAAATTGCTTCCGCTTCCCTTGCGATCGTATGCATGCCCGACCACTTCGTAGTGCACCCACCCCTCGAGCGGCGCCTCCTCGGCGAAGACGGCAATGCGTTCCGCGTCGCCCGGCTTCGGGTGCGTATCGAAGCGATGGTAGTTGACCCGCAGGTCCGGCGCGGGCGGCGGATTAAGTCGCTCGAGGTGCTGGCAACCCGCCGCGAACAGCAGGGCCATCGAGGCAACAACAAGGACAGGAAATGGGCGCACGGGTTTTGTCGAGGTAGTTTTCATGGCAGGAGTGTAGCATCCCGGGGTATGGCGATTGAACTAAGTGGAACCCGCGCCGTTGGCGGGCAATTCGTGTACGAAAAGCGCCTTGCTGTCGAGGGTCGCGCGTGCGAGTTCGACGAGGTGTGCGTGGTGCGTGAACATCAGAACCTGCGTGTGCGAGGCGAAGGCGGCGAGCGCCGTGAGTGCGGCCGCGGCGCGTTCGTCGTCGAAATTGATGAGGACATCGTCGAGTATGAGCGGCATGGGGTTTTCACGCTCCGCGCGCAGCTCGATAGCGGCGAGCCTCAGGGCAAGGTAGAGTTGATCGGCCGTGCCATCGCTCATTCCGCCGACAAACACCTCGCGCTCGTCCGGCCGCACGCCGAGGAGCACGGCCTGTCCCTTGTCGTCGTACGAGGCCCGCAACTCGTGGAACGACCCCCGCGTCAACTCGCGGAAGTAGTGACTGGCCCGCGCGAGCATCGGCCCCTGGTTCTTTTCCTGGTAGCGTTGCACCGCCGAGGTGAGCATCCCCTGGGCAAGGGAGAGCCGCGCGTACTCCTCCATGAGCGTGAGGGCCCGCGCGCTTTCGTCCGCGAGGTCCTGCTCGGCGGCGGCGGCATCGTTGGCGCCATCCACCGCCCGCTGACGGGTGCGCTCCGCGCCCAGCCGCTCCCGCGCGGCATCGTAGTCCGATTGCACCCGGGAGTGCTCCGCGTTGAGCGCGTCGATGCGCGCAGCGAGCGACTCGGCGTCTTCGGCCAGCACGCGCGATTCAAAGGCATCCAAGTTCTCACCCGCGGCCTCGCGCGCGAGTTCCTCTTGCAGTCGTGACTCCTTCGCCAGCAAGGCTCTCAATTGCGTCGCGGCTTGCTCGGCCTCGGGCAGTTCCGACGGCTCGTCCACCCCGGCGTCTTCGCACAGGCTTCGTAAGGCCTCCCCTGACTCAGACACCCGCTGCTGACATGCGCGCAGATTCTCTTCTTCCTCTTCAATGCGCCGGGCAAGGTCATCGCGCGTGGTGCGGTCCCTTGCATGCCGCTCGCGCAAGGCGTTCAGCGTGCGGGCGGCGTCCACCGGCGACGCGGCGCCGGGATCGTACCCGGCCGCCTTGAATACCTTGGCGGCATCGGCTTTAAACGCGTCATGCCGGGCATTAATCGCCTCGATTCGCTGCTCCTTGTCGTCGAGGGCATCCAAGGCATCGCGAAGGGTATCCAGACCCTCCAGCATGGCGGCTGCCTGGCGCGGCAAGGCCTCCCCTTCGAGGCCAATGGATTTCATGTGCCCGGCCCATTGCTTGCGCCAGGCTCGCATGGCCTTGCTGGCCTCTTTCACCGCGGCCGTGGCAGCGGGAAGCTCGGTGTCCCGCAACCGCTGGCATTCCTGGGAGAGGCTGGCCGATTCAACGCTCGCTTGCCGTGCTTCCTTCGCCCACGACCCGGCAGCGGCGACGGTATCCTCCAACGCGCTGGCGGCGTAGTCCGATGCCGCTGGGTACGCCGTGCGCCAAGTGTCCATGAGATCGGCGCGGGCTGCATCGACGCGTTGACGCACACGGCGCTCCTCGGCGGCATCGGAGGCGTGTTGCTCGAGGTCGCGGATGAGGGCGGCCCACTCCTTGCCCCAAGCCGACATCTCGGATGGCGTGCCATGGGCGATGCCGGGAGCCTTCCAGATAGCGGCCCACTCCTTTTCGAGCGCATCGCGACCGGCGCCGAGTTCCTCCAACGATCGGGCGACGGCTTCCAGTTCTTTCGCGACCTGGTCGCGCTGCGCGGTGGCCGTGGCGTACTCCGCCACGCGCTCGGCCTCGCGGCGCAGGCGATCGGCAGCCTCATCCGCCCGCTGCACGCGCCAACTGAACGCTTCGAGCGGGTCCGAGCCTGCAAAACCATCCGCCGTGGCGGCGTCCAGCATCCGCGTGCGGACAGCGTCGGGGAGTGCCTTGGCGTCCTGCCCCGCCAGCCATGCATCCCGCAGGACGGACCAAACGACATCGCGGGCTTCGCGCAGACGGTCGAGTTCCTCGCCGGTGGGGATGGACTCCCCGCGCTCGAGCTTGGCGATATCCTGCGCGAGCCGGGCGGATTCCGTTGTCAGATCGGACTGCCGCTTTTCCCGTTCCTTGCGGGTGCGGTCGGATTCGGCGAATTCCTCCATGAATCGGGCGATGGTGGCCTCGTCCGGCACGGCGAGGGCCCGGGCCTGGTCGAGCGCGCCCGACCACCGGCCCAATCGAAGCAAGCGGACCTCAAGTTGCTCGCGCTGCTCGATGATGCGTTGCTCGAGGTCTTCCAATCGCTCCGCATCGCTCAGAATTCGGTTCGCGCTAGACAAGGCCGCCTCGACGGCGTTGGTATCGACGGGCTCAGGGGCCGTGGCGAGCGCCTGCTCGGCGGTCTCAAGGGCTTCCTTGGCCTGTTGCTCCGCACGCTCGGCACTCTCGAGCCGCTCTGCGAGCCCGCTGTATGCCTCGGCCAATTCCGCCACGGCAGCACGCGCCGGGGCGGTGGGTAGAATCGCACGCGGATTCTGTGCGGCGTCCTCCCGGCCCAAATCACGCAGGACGCGTGAAACCTGCTCCCGCAGGCCTCGAAGCTCCGGCTCGAGCGTTTCGGCGCGATCCTTCAGGGCGGTGTGGACGGTTGCAGCTTCCTCAGCCAGTTGCTGGATGGCTTCGCTCTGCTCAAGGTAGTGGTCGTCGACCTCAAGCGCCTCGAAACGCTCGCGCAGGGTGGTGAGCTTGTCGGCGGCCGCGGCCTCATCCGACTGAGCGCGGCTCCACTCGGCCTGCTGACGCTCGCGGTCGTGGCGAAAGTCCTCGCTGAGGGCGGGGGTATCCCCCATTTCCTCGATGGCTGCGCGCACGGCGTGGAGCGCGGTCAGGTGCTGATAGGCTTTGCGGCAACGCTCGAGCCAATCCCTCTCCGTCACCAGTTTTTCCCGCTCGCTTGAGAGGGCATCGCATTCCGCTTGGGCTTCCTCGACGGCGCGCTCGAGCTTGCGGTAGTCGTCGGCCGAGATCGTGGCCTCATTGCGCCGCTTTTTCGCCTCGGTTATCGCATGAAAGGAGGCCGACAGCGACGCCTTCGCGGCCCTTGGCTTGAAAATCTCGTCGCACTCCGTCTGCAGGGCCTTGGCGAGTCCCCGGACCGACTGGAGCCCGCCCGCGGCGGAAAAGAGCGCTTGGCCCGCCTCGCCCTGGGCCTGGACGATGTCCTGCCCGCCCGCGGTGAGCTGCGAATGATTGAGACCGTAGAGACGGTCAAACAGCTCGAGCGATACCCCGCCGAGAAAGGGCGCGAGGGCGTCGTCTTCGAGGGATTCCTTCCCGGGCGACTCGAGGGTGCGTACGCGGCCTTTTTTCCGCAGGAATGCACATCGTTGCTCGCCGTTCTGCAGAACTCCCCCGATGCGCGTGTCGTTTCCGTATAGAAATTCCTGGGTGCCGTGGGGAAAACCGAAGAGCATCCAGCGCAGGGCCTTGAGCGTCGTGCTCTTGCCTGCCTCGTTCGGCCCATGAATGATGTGCACGCCCATGCTGCCCTTGGACAGGTCAATCGTGTGGGACTCGAAGATGCCGAAGCGGCGCAACTCAATGGCGTCGAATCGCATGCTCAGCTCTCCTCGGCCATGCCGAGTCGCGCCAATACGAGGGCGCGGGCGCTGTCGATGAGGGCGGCGCGGCTATCGGGGTCTTCGAGTAGAGCTTTCGCGTCGGGTCGCAACTCGACGGGCACCTTGCCCAGCATGGACGCGATTGGTTCGGAGATTTCTGCCAAGGCCGCGTCCGATTCCTGCCATTCGCTGGCAATCGCGAGGATTTCCGCGAGCGGGCCATCGAGATCGGGCTGTGACTCGGCGGGGGGCTCGGTTCGGTTCTTGACCTTCTCGAGCCAGATGCCCTCCCCGCCGCATTCGAGCGCGCGCGCGCGGACATCCTGGCGCAGCTGCTCCGGATGCGCGGCGAGCAGACCGTATGCGGGAGACGCCCCGGTCGGCACCACGCGCGCGGCAAGGAGGCGACCATCGGCGCTGGACTGTGCACTCTCAAGGGCAGCGCCGACGGCATCAAGGCAATCCTCGAGGGTGTCGGCATCGCTGCAATCGACTTCGACCTCCGCCCAGCGCACGACATCCAAGGGCACGAACTCGACCGTAACGGCGCGGGCATTGTCCACTTCAACCACGAGACAACCCTTTGCGCCCGTCTCGCGGATATGGCGGCCTTGGATGTTGCCGGGAAAGTGGATGGCGGGCTCGGCATCGTGCAGGCACTCGCGCTGATGGATATGGCCGAGGGCCCAGTAGTCGTAGCCGTGCTCCCGCAAGCGGGCGAGGGTGGTCGGGGCGTACGAGTCGTGCCCTTCGCGGCCGTCGACGGAGGTGTGGAGCATCCCGATGTTGAATGCCCCGGGCTCGGCTGGGGGGTAATTCGCCGCGAGATCGTCCGTGACCGCCTGGGTGGCGAACCCCTGCCCATGAATCACGACTTCGAGACCAGAAACCGCATGCGATTCCGGCGCTTTGGTGCTGAAGGAGGTCACATTGCCCGGCCACTCGAGGCGGCGGGTCATCTTGTTCTCGGCATCGTGATTGCCCTGGATGAGATAGACCCGGATGTCGTGCCCGGCGAGGCGGGCCATCTGCCGGGCGAAAAACAGGCCCGTGTTGTAGTCCTTCCACGCGCCGTCGTAGAGGTCCCCCGCGATGAGGACGAAGTCCACCTCGCGGTCGATGGCAAGGTCCACGAGATTGCCGAGGGCTTCGCGGGTCGCCTCGCGCAAGGCCTCTACCGGCGCGCCCTCGTACTGATCCAAGCCCCGCAGCGGACTGTCGAGGTGAATATCGGCGGCATGAATGAATCGAAACGCGGTCACGCGGACCCTCCCCCACTCTGCAATGCAATTCCCCCCAATTTAGCCCGCTTGGCCATTGGAATGCGAACCGGCGCTACTCAACTCCGCCGGATGCAGCACGCGGAAGCGGACCGTGGCCTGCGCGCCATCGGGGGCGATGCAGGAAACCTCGTGGTCGCCGAGGGCGAGGTCAATCGGGATGGACTCGCCCGGCTTGGCGTGGCCGGCGTGCCGGCCGTTGAGGAACCAATGCAGGGGTTGCGAGTTGGTCAGGGTCGCGCGGAGATGGAGACGATCGGCGCCCGGTTGCCGCACGAGCACGAATTGGGCGCCTTGTGGCGGCTCGGTGATGGCAAGACGGGACTGTTCCTTCGCGGCGGCCATGCGCGCCGGGCGCGACTCGACGCGGGCGAGGTCCCACGAACGCGGGCCGGAGGGCCAGCGCGCTTGCGTGCCTCCGTTTCCATCAGGCCCGAAGACATCGCAACGGCGGTGCAGGATGGCGTTCGCCGGAAACATCGCGGTACGCGTGGCGGGCGACCATTCCGTGGAGGGGAGACCGGTGGCGGCGCAGATGGTAACGGCGCGCAGGTCATCCCCCGGGGTCGGCCAGGCATCCGGCGATGGCGCGGGCAAAGCGCGAACGATGGAGGCCACGAGGGGAAGGGAAACTTGCGAGCCAATCAACCGGGGAGAGGGCCGGCCGGAGTTGTTGCCCATCCAGACACCGACGATGTACTCCGCATCGAACGCGAAGGCCCATGCATCGCGATTGCCGGGGGAGGTGCCCGTCTTCCATGCGACGCGGCGATGGGCGGTGTCGAGCGTCACGCCGACGCGGTTGTCCCATGCGCTGGGCAGGGGCTGCTCCAGCATGTTGAAGATGGCGAGGCAAGCCCCGCGCTCGAGCAGGCGGGTGGACTCCCCGGCAGGGTCGTCGGCAGAGTCGTCGGCAGGGTCGCCCGAAAGTACCCGCAGCGTGCGATACTCGCCCAAGGCGGCCAGCACGCGGTAGGACTCGGCCAACTCGAGGAGTGTCGCCTCGCAACTGCCCAGGGCGACGCCCAGCCCGTAGGACTCGGGTGGTTTTGAGAAGAGATTGAGCCCGGACTGATTCGCAAGCGCTGCAAAGGTGGGGATGCCGATGCGATCGAGCACGGTGAGTGCGGGAATGTTGAGCGAGAGGCGCAGGGCGTCCGATGCGGCAATGCGGCCGCGGTAATCACGGTCAAAATTCTCGGGGTTGTACATCCCCTCCTGCCATGGGGCGTCGAGCAGCACTTCACTGGGGTACAGGGCGCTTTGATCGAGGGCGAGTGCGTATATCAGTGGCTTGAGGGTCGAGCCGGGCGAACGGCGCGCACGAACGGCATCCACCTGCCCGCCGCCGGGGGTGTGGAAGAAATCCGCCGAGCCAACCCACGCGCGCACCTCGGCGGTGGGCACATGAACGACGATGGCGGCGGCGTTGCCGACCTCTGGACGCAATCGTGGCATCGCGTGGTGCACGGCGCGCTCGACCCGGGTTTGCATGGCGGCATCCAGCGTGAGAACGAGCGGGGTATCCGATTGCCGGGCCTCGCCACGGTATCGCATGGCGACATGCGGCGCGGCACGGGGATAATCATGCCACGCCACGCCCAAGGGGGCCGCGAGGGCATCGTGCAGCTCGGCATCCGTGAGATAGGCATGCTCGGCCATGCGTTGAAGGACGAAGTCGCGCCGGGCGCGGGCTCGCTCGGGATGATCGAGGGGCATGAGGGCACTGGGGGCCTTGGGGATGGCGGCCAGGAGGGCGGACTCGGCGGCGGTCAACTCGGCGGCCGACTTTCCGAAGTAGCGGCGCGCGGCGGCCTCGGCCCCGGAGAGGTTCATGCCGTATGGCAAGCCGTTCAGGTAGGCCTCGAGCAGGGTGTCCTTGTCGACGCTTCGATCGAGGCGCGGGGCTTGCACGAGTTGCATGATCTTGCCGCCAAGCGTGCGCGAATCGAGATCGCCCCGCTTCAACAGCTGCATGGTGATGGTCGATGCGCCGGAAACCACGCGTTGCTCGGTGAGGTTCTGCCACGCTGCCCGCGCGATGGCGATGGGGTCGACGCCGGGGTGCTGGTAGAAGCGCTGGTCCTCGGCGGCGAGGGTGGCGTGGATGAGATGCGGGCTGATCGCCTCCAGCGGCACGGGGAAACACCAGTGGTCATCGTCATTCAGGAAGGCATGCAAGGGAGTGCCATGACGATCGGCGACCACCGGCGAATGCCTGTGCGCCAGGTAGGGCGCTGGGTCCATGGGCCACAAAAATGCGATCACCGCCGCGACGACCACCGCGATCGCCAGTGCGGCCGCGGCGGCTACAAGCGCATTTCGGGTCCGAGGCCTCATTCGTGCACCGTGACCGTCGCCCCAGCTGCGGTGGCACGCACCTGCGGACGGTACATGCACTCGGCCACGGCGGTCGGCTGGGTGTATTGGCCCGGCGTTACGGCACGCACGGTGTAGTAGTAGCTGTGCGTGCCCGCGCGCACGGTGTCGAAGGCGATGATGACGCGATCATCGCGGATATCGAGGTGGGCGGGTTGCAGCCCGGCCTCGGGCAGCCCACGCGGAATCACATCCCCCGGCAGGCGCGGATTGCTGACCTCGAGCCCGGCGGGAAGCAAATCGGCGATCACGACATTCTGCCGCTCGCTTGGGGTTTCAATCTCGAGGCGCACGATGTAGGCGCGGGTCTGGTCGAAGTCCGTGCCGGATACGGCTTCGCCCTCGCTGGTGAGGTACGAGCGCCTGAGGGTAATGCCCTCGGATATCGGCGCTGGTGGCGGGACGCGCGGAATGCCGGCGAGCACGCGATGGAGGTACACGGGCACGCTGCCGCGATTGACGACCTCGACCGGCGGCATCGTCTCCCCCATGCGCTCGCGGACGACGGCGTTGCCGGAAAGCGGTACTTCGCGGCCGTCGATGAGCAGCGCGGCGTCGGCATGCTGAACTTGGGTGCCGAGGCGCTCGAGATAGGCCGTGAGTGCGGTGACGGCGAATGCGCGTTCCTGCGTGGAGCCGAAGCGGCGGCTCGTGAGAAAGGCAATCAACTCATCCGCGAGTGGGGCAAGATCGGCGGCATCGTCGCCGATCTGCATGCGGGTGAGGAGCATCACCGCCCGATCACGCTCGGGGGAATGCAGGGTGCCGCCTTCATCGAATCGCTCGACATCGTGCATGGGGCGTCCCTCGAGGTAGAGGCGCACGCGGGTCGCGTCTTGCGTATTCATGGCGAGTGCGGCGGCGAGCAGGTAGCGGGCGTCCCTCGGCAAGGAGAGTCCGTCGAAGCGATCGATCTGCCGGATGGCCTCAAGGTCGCCGTCCAACGCGAGCGTATAGAGGGCATAGGCGCGCAGGAACAGGCCGCTGTCGGAGGAATCACTGCGGTTCATGATGCCGCGCGCATAGCTCTGCAGGTTCTTGAAGGCCGTCTCGGGGACATGGAACTCCTTGCCGCGCTTGACGGTGGTGAGGAAGTGCAGGGCGTAGAGCGAGCCGTAGGCGTAGGGCTCGTCGCCCCGGGGCCACATGGCGATGCCGCCGCTGCCGGTCTGCATGGAGAGGATGCGGGCGATGCCTGTTTCGAGGAAACCGGAGAGGTCCTGGCGCTCGCTGAGGGTATCGCCGATGAGTTGCTCGTACTGCCGCAGGGCGTAGAGCGGAAAACAACGCGAGACGGTCTGCTCGAGGCACCCATAGGGATACCCGACGAGGTCATCAAGTGCGCCGCGCAGTTGCCAGACCGGATGGGCCGCGAGGGAGAGATCGGCGGAGAAGACGGCGTTTTCGATGTAGTCGTCGTTGGGAATGGCGATGGTTTCGCCCGGCATTACGGTGAAGAGCGTGTGTTCTTTCTGATAAGCCGCCGGTGCATGCACGGGCATCGGGTCAACGCGCACGAGGCGATCGCGTTCGTTGCCATCGGCATCCAACAGGGACGCGCGCCAGTAGATGCGCCCTTGGCCCGGTTCATCGCCGACGGCAATCGGCACGACGAAGGAGGTCTCGGCATTCGGCGCCAACTCGACGCGTTTGCCATCCTCCACCGGCAGGAGTGCGCCCCGGGTTGCCCATTGCACGAACACTTCGCCGGGCTCGTCGGAGGCGTTGAAAACCGTCACGCGGCTCTGGGCCGTGTCACCGGGCAGGAGGAAGCGCGGCAAACTCGCCCGCACGACGAAGTCGCGGCGGACGAAGGCATTGGCATCAACGGAGCCGCTGGCGGTGTCGTTGGCGGCTACGGCGACGAGGCGCACCTGTCCCTCAAACTCCGGGAGATTGAAGGAGACGGTCACGCGGCCGTTGGCATCGGTCGTGCGGCGCCCGGACCACAGGGCGAGGGGTTTAATCCATGAATCCATCGGCGGGGCGACCCGCATGGCGAGGTCATCCTCGGCCGAACCGCCACCGGGGCTGATGCGATCGTAATTGAAGAGGACGCGGTCGTAGTAGTGGGCGCGTTGCGGGTTGGCGCCCCGAAGCCGGGCGAAATGCGTGGCGGGCTCGGGCGTTCGGTAGAGGGACAGGGCGTGGATGCCCTCGTCCACCAGAGCGACGGTCACTTCGCCCTGCACGGGCCGCCCCTGCTCATCCTCCACGACAACGGTGACGCTGGTGGACTCCGATGGGCGCAATTGCCCGGGCAGATCAACGAAGTTGACCGACAGACGGCGGTCGGCGCGATCAACGCGCAACACCTTGGCTGCGTACGAGGCATAGGGGTGGACGACGGTACCGCCCTCGGGGACTTCCTGGATGGCGGTGACCTCGAGCCATGCATTGGGGAAGTGCCCGGACTCGATGGGAATCTCGATCTGCGCGCGGTAGTCGACGATGTCGGCCACGAGCATTTGTTGTGATTCTTCCGCATGCACGAGCACGGCGACCTTGCCCTTGAAGGGCACCTCGACCTCGAGGTGGGCGGTATCGCCGATGGCGTAGGTGTCGCGATCAAGGGAGAGCGTAATCAGTTCGCTGCGGTCCCGGCTGCTGGCGGAGAGATACGAGCCCCAGCGGCTGAAAAAGAACGCGGGTTGGTGTGCGGTGGACTCACCGGCGCTGGCGCGCACACGGAAGGACCCATCGCGGCGCAAGGGAAGCGTGAACGACCCGCGGCCGTTCGCGAGTGCGACCTCGTGGCGCTCCAGCGTGCTCCAAGTGCGCGTCCACGAAGGCGTGAGCCGATCGTGGAGCCGGCGGACATTGTAGTGCCACTCCTCGACGGCCAACTCGATTTCGGCCGAGGCGAGGTTGGCGGGGGCGCCCTCGGAGTTGAGGGCGACAACGGTCACCTCGACCGTACCGGCCCCGCTGCCCTCCGTGGCGAGAATGCCCAGCGTAATGCCACCGGGAAGGATGGAGACGGTCTCGCGTCCAACGACGGAGCGGCCGCCCTCCTCGAACACCTCGGCGTAGAGCGTGGCCGTGAGGGGCGTCGGGCTCGTGTCAGGCACGGTCCAACTCACGCTGCCCCGGCCATCCTCGCCGGTAGTGGCGCCCCCAATGGACTCAAATTGCGTGGTAAAGTCGCTGTCATCCTGGAAAGAAAATGCGTCGAATCCGTCAAAGGGCTTCGTGTTGCGCGCGAGATTGACGGAAAACTCGGCGTTGCGCTCCGAGGCCGGCGCGCCGAACAGGTGCTCGGCAAGCACGCCGATGGCGCGCTCCTCACCCGGCACCCATGGCCCCCCCTCGGGCTCGACGGTGGCCTTGAGCCGATTCGGCACGAACTCCTCGACTTTGAACGCGTAGGAGCCGACGGTGCGCCCGCTGTCGCCCGGGGTCTCGATGCTCACGCGGTAGGTGCCGGTCGCATCGCTCGCCAAGGTTGGTACCGCAAGCGCGCCTGTGCCCATGGCCGTGGTTTCGACGATGTCCTCGCGCATGAGTTGGCCGTTTGGCCGGTAGACCTTCACGATGAACGGCACTTGCGCCACGGCATCGCCGTAGTTCGTCCGCATGAGCCAGGCGAGGTTGACGGTCTCACTGGGGCGATAGAGATCGCGGTCGCCGTACACGAAGGCGTCGTAGCCCTCGCGATCAAACCATGCGTTGGGCGCCTGCATGGGGTTGTCCGACTCGTACCGCGCTGAGAGCTGAAGGAAGGAATCGTCGCCCTCGTGGGAGATGACGGCCACGAGGGGATTGCCAAGGTGAGACTCAAACCCGGAGACATGCGCGCGCCCTTGCGCGTCCGTGACGCCTTCGCCGAGGAGCTGGTTCTTGTTCGAGTACACGGCGACGCGGGCCCCCTCGCGCGGCGTGAGGGTATACAGCTCGTGCGCGAAAAGGCTCAGGCCTTCGTCGGTCCAGTGCGCGAGCGCGCCGATATCGGAGAAGACGACGAGTTTGCCCGTGGAATCGTAGGATTCGTACGACTCCTGGCTGTAAGGCGAATAGCGCTCGGTCTTGTAAACCACTTCGAGGTAGAACACGCCACGCCGGTCCTCGGGGAAGAGTTCGTCCATGGCGACGAGCGTGCGGTGCATCTCATCGCGCGGTCCGTCAATCGGGATGGTGGTCTCGTCGAGGCGTTCGCTCCAGCGCGCGCGGAAGGACCAGTCCGCGTCGTCGCCATCGATCCCCTCGAGGGCCACGGGCAAGTTGTTGGGCAGGAGGCGATGCACGATGAGTCTGGCCTCGCTCACATTGCGGCTGTCGAGCCCGAGTGCCATGCCCTCGCGGCGGGGAAAGACAAAGGCGCCGGCATGGGCCACGGCGAGGTGACCGGGCACCGGCGGGGTCTTCACGCGTCGGACGACATCGCTGGTGAGGGTCAACTCGTCACGAAAGGGCATGCCGGTGCGGAATCGGACCTCGTAGTCCACCTCGGATTTCCAGCCGCCGTAGATCTGAAGGGAGCTGTCCCATCGGTACTCGATACGCATGTCGTCGATGGGCGGCGAGATGGCCATGTGCCCGGCGATGGCGTCGGCGTCGATGGTCTGGCGCAGTTCTTCGCTCAGGTTGAGGTTGAGCACGAGCCCATCGGCCCCGGCGTCCTCCCATTGGCTGGCGGTCACGCGCAGGGACTCGATTTCGTACTGGAGGTGCTGCGTCGTTGTCTCGGCCAGGCGGGCGCGGGTTTCGCTCACAAGCCCCTCGTTGATGACCGCATTCAGGCTGGCCTGACGCGGATTGGGGATGGACACGCGCACGCGATGCTCGGAGACCTTGCCCTCGGTAAGAAACTCGACGGGAAGCACGGCATTTCGTGTGAGATCGCTGATGACCAAGGAACGGCTCAATGCGGTTTGGTCGACCATGCTAGAAAACTTGAGGACGATTTCCTGCTCCGTCGTCGTGTACTCGCCCCACTCGATCGTGACGGACAGTTCGGCCTCGGGCGGAAACAGCAGCTCGATGGGGGCGTTTGAGGCAATGCGGCCGGAGGCATCCGCCAAGCCGGGGGCGATCACCGCGCGGACGGGCCAGGCCTGAATGCCGGATACCGCGAACACGACGGAACGATCGGCTTGCCGCGGGGCGGTCGTGGAGAGGACGGCGCCGTCATGCCCAGTGAACTGAATACGCTCGCGCAGCGAGTCAAGGTCCACGGGAAAGGGAAACGACATGGCGAGTTCGGCCCGTTGGTCCGCGTCCACGAGGATGGCCCATCGCAGGGGGGCGATTGGAACCGTGGGCGCGTGCCATTCGCGTGGCTGTGCGGCCAAGAGCGCACCGTCCGGGCCACGAAGCTCCGGGTGCAGGGAAATCGCGACGATCCGGTTGGGGGGCAAGTCCTCGGGCGTGAAGGCGATGTAATTCTCCCCCATGCGGATGGTGCCCTTCAGCGGCGGGTCGAATTGGAGGGGTTGCGCCCGGTTTCCATCCGCTGCGGGGGGAAGCACGGGCGTTTGATCGAAGAACACGACAATTCGGTCCCCGATTGGGTCGCCGGGGAGGGGCACGAAGCCGGTAACGCCGAGGGGCGACAGGCTCTCTTCCGAAACAGCAGGGAGGGCAAGGAGGAAAAGGGCGGCGGCAATGACAGAAAGGCGGAGGTACATGCGGTGGCTCCCACGGGGGGCGGCAGCGCGCCCCGGCTGTTTCAGCAATCAATGCGTTAACTATGCGCGCGCGGGTCGTTGGGTTCCAGCGATTTTTGAGAACGGTCTATGCGTCTTCGGGAATCGGCTCGGAAATCGCCACGGGGGCCGGCTCATGGGCGAGGTGCCTGCCGAGGGTGACCGCCACGAGGCCGGTCAGGGTGGAGATGAGGAAGCAGACCTGGAAGCCGTGCTCCGGCAGCCAGTTGATGACGAAGCCCGCCAGGATCGGGGTCAAGCCGAGGGCAATGGCAATACCGGCGATCCAGGTGTTGGTATACCCGACCCGGGCAATCTCCTGTATGCGATCGAGCAGGGCGCCGTGCGCGGCGATGCTGTAGCCGGCGCCGAGCGAGAAGGCGGCGAGCAGCAAGGGCACCAACACAACGGGCAACCAGGCGGAACTCGCCGGCAGCATCACGAAGCCAGCCGCCACGAGCGCGTGGCCGAAGAGGCAGCGCAGCATGGTCGCGGGGGAACCGTGCACGGTGGCATGGCGGCCCCAGTAGCGGATGGTGGCAAGCACGGCGACGCTGCCGAGTGCCGTGAGGATCATGATGGTCTGCGAGGTGTAGCCGAGTCCATCGCGCAGGAACATGATGTACGACGCGCCCAGCCAGGTCAGGCTGGCATAGCCCAGCATAGCCACGGCGATAAAGGCGGTGAAACCGCGGTCACGCCAGGCGGTGCGTTGCATGTGGAAGGACTCCCGCAGGGAGAGGGTGGCCGTGGAGCTGGCGCCGCCGGGCACGAGGGCAAGCGAGACCAGGCTCACGAAGCCGGCCGTGACCCCGAGGGCGTAGATGAAAAGATATTGGTTGAGGCCGGGGTCGCCGCGCAGTATCAGGGCCTGCACGAGGATGACCAGCACACTCATGATGTGGAGGAGGCTGCCCTCCGTGCTGAAATAGGAGGCCCGCTGGCGGCCGGGCAGAATCTCGTGCAACCACGGGAACCAGGCCCCGGCGCCAATCGCCCGGGAGACGCAGAAGGCGATGGTGGACGCCAGCAGCAGATACCAGCCCAGCCGGTTGCCGCCATAGGCGAGCGCGAGGGGCATGGCAAAAACCGCGCACATGAGGACATTGCGGATGAACCAGGTGGTGAGCATCACGCGCTTGGGGCCATAGCGGTCGACCAAGGGGGCGGTGAGGAGCACGGTCAACTGGGCGAAGGGAAGCGCGGCCAGCAGCACGCCGACCCACGCCGGGGGCATCTCGATGTGGCGCGCGAACAGGACCATCGCCGGGCCCACGAGGCACTGCCAGGAGAGCACATTCCACGCGGTGAAGCGGGCGAATCGGCGAGGGCCGTCGTCCAAATCGCGGAGGTCGCTGAGAATGGGCAGGCGCACGGGAACAGAACTCCGGGGCGAGGGGAAAGTGATTGGGCAAATGGGTGTTGGTAGCCGATGCGGAGGGAAACCGGTGGTCTCGGGATGGCATTCCCCACGGAACAACCCGCCCCATGCATACCGCAACGCATGGATTATACGCGAAAAGCCCGGCAAACGAGAGCCGGGCGCCGCTCAGTCATCCAGCTCGAAATCACAGACCAAGGGGAGGTGATCGCTGTAGCGCACGCGGGGCACTTCGAAGCGGTTCACGCGGATTCGCGGGTCGTGGAGGATGAAATCGAGCTGGCGGATGGGGGCCATGGCCGGAAAGGTGGGAAGGCCGCTGGTGTTGGCGTTTTTCAGCCCCGTGGCCGCCATGAAGAGCGAGAGTTCGCGGTCCCCCCAGAGCGCGTTGAAATCCCCGGCGACGATCGCGGGTTTCTCTGTCTCTTGAAACAGGGAGTAAAGCGTCTGGAGCTGGTACTGGCGCGAACGGAAGGTGATGGCAAGGTGCACGAGGAAGATGACGAAGCGGTCGAATTCCAGCTCGATGACCAGCCGCTTGAGTCCCTCGGTGAAGTAGTGGAACCGGGGTGGCCGGGTGATCTGGCGGGTGAGGAAGGCGTTGCCCTGCTGGTTGAGCACCGGGATGGCTTGCGCGACAGACCCCTTGGCGTATTTCGACATGTAGTGGTGGTCGAAGTCGAGTGCATGGGCGATCTGGATGGCCTGATTCTGCTTTTCCGAGCGGTAGGAACCGCTGTCCACCTCGATCAGGCCGATGATATCCGGGTCGAGCGACTTGAAGAACTCGGTGATTTGCTTGAGTTTGTTCGGTGTGCGCCGGAGATAGCCGCTCATGGGCACGGGGAGGTGGAAGTGCCAATCCGCGCCAGTACCGTAGCGGATATTGTACAGAACCATTCGCATATGGGTTACTTACATCCAGTTGTGCATCGGGCCATCACCTCAATTATACCTAGCGAATTGCGAGTGGATCATTTGGCTGCTGGCGGAGGGGAAACGGTTTCAACCCGGCATGGGATTCCCGTATCGTATGGGAGGAATGCGCCACGAACACGATCCAATCATCGGGAATAACGCAAATGACAACCTATGAACCGGAATGCATCCTGGAAGCCAAGGCCGAGCTGGGCGATGGCCCGGTGTGGGACCACCGTGAGAAAGCGCTCTGGTGGGTGGATATCAACGGCCAGTCGGTCCATCGATTTGACCCTGCAACCGGGCAGGACAGCGAGAACGATGCCGGTGAAATGGTGGGCTGTGTGGCGCCGCGCCTCCGGGGTGGACTGGTCATGGCGACGCAATCGGGGTTTTATTCCATCCAGCCGGACTCGGGAGAACGGGATTTCTTCGGGCATCCGGAGGCGCACTTGGCGAACAACCGCTTCAACGACGGCAAATGCGACCCGGCCGGCCGCTTCTGGGCGGGCTCGGCGGCGATGGACGGGGTGCAGGGCGGCGCGGGGTTGTATTGCCTGGGGGTGGACGGCTCGATCACGCAGTTTCTGCCGAGCGTGACGGTGTCCAACGGCATGGCATGGAGCAACGACAAAAAGACGATGTACTACATCGACTCGATGGCGCAATGCGTGTTTGGGTTCGATTACGACCTGGATTCCGGCAACATCAGCAACCAACGCGCGGTGATTGCCATCGAGCGGACGGATGGTTTTCCCGATGGCATGACCATTGACGCCGAAAACAAACTCTGGGTGGCGCATTGGGGCGGTTCGCGCGTAGTGCGCTACGACCCGGAGTCGGGCGAGGCCTTGGCCAAGGTGGCGATGCCGGTGTCGCAGCCGACCTCGTGCGCGTTCGGCGGGGACGATTACCGGGAACTGTACATCACCTCCGCGCGGGCCTCCCTGCGTGGCGAGGCCCTGGAGGCGCAACCGCTTGCGGGCGGGGTGTTCAAGGTGCGGGTGGATGTGCCCGGCCTGCCGGCGGATTTCTACGCGGGGTAGGGCAACCACGAGGGCCTCATTGCGCATATTCCACGGTTGGTTTAGACTGGTTTTGGACCCGTTCAAGGAGATTCCCGTCATGAAATCCGTGGGAGACGAAGAAGCCAAGACGCATCTGAGCCAACTGTTGGACCGTGTGGAAAAGGGTGAAAGCATCACTATTCTGCGGCACGGAAAGCCGGTCGCCACACTGCGCCCAGTGGAGAAGCCGCCGATTCGCACTCCTGCCGAGGCAGTGGCGGCGATGAAGGAATTTCGGAAGACGGCTCGTCTTGATGGATTGACCATTCGTGAGCTAATCGAGGAAGGGCGGGAGTGATGCCCTCGCAGTTCGTACTGGATGCCTCCGTTGCACTTGCTTGGTGCTTTGATGATGAAGTAGCCGCCTATCCCACATCCCTCCGGTAGGGCAATGACGGAATCGCGCCGTGGGTGGTGGCCGCGTGGGCCGCGCATTGGTTGGCGAATGCGAGGGCGGCCTCGAAGGTGTCATTCGGTATTCGGAAATCCTTGCTCAAGGGCAGGCCCGCCTCGAGCAGCCATGCGATGATACCGGCCATGCTGGCATCGCCGCATCCGGTGGTGTCGACGACCTCGACCGGGATGCCGGGTGCGTCGATGATGACACCGTCGTTCCAGCCGCGCATCCCCTCTCCCCCACGCGTGACGACAATGGACTTGGGACCACGCTGGGCGATGGCTGCGCAACCCGCCTCGATATCGCTTTCACCGGAGAGTAGTTTGAGTTCGTCGTCGGATACCTTGAGCAGGTCCACGAAGGGCAGCGGTTCGAGCATGATCTCTCGGGCCGAACGGGCATTGCGCCACAACGCCGGACGGTAGTTGGGGTCGTACGAGACGAACATGCGCCGTTCCTTGGCGGTCTGGAGGCAATGACGCGTGGCGTCGTAGGCCGGCTTGAGCACGAGCGAAAGCGAGCCGAAGTGCAGCACGCGAGCGCCGTCGAAAACGGTAGGGTCAATGTCCGAGGCTTTGAGGGAGAGATCGGCGCCGGGATGGCGGCAGAAGGAGAAAGTAGGCACGCCCTGCGCGTTCAGGGCGACGAAAGCAAGCGTGGTGGGTTGGTCATGGGTGAAGGCGAGCGAGCGGGTATCCACGCCTTCGGCATCCAACACGGACTTGAGGTAACGGCCGAAGGCGTCATCGCCCACCATGCCGACGAAGGCCGCGCGGCGGCCGAGCCGGGCGAGGCCACAGGCCACATTGGCGGGAGCGCCACCGGGCTTGCGGAGAAAAGTGTCGGCTTCCGCTAGATCATCGCAGGTTTCCGCTGCGATAAAGTCGATGAGCAGCTCCCCCATGCTGACAACCTCGGAGTAGGTGCGATCCGATTCGTCCATTGCCTTATCCCCTGTTGTTGGTGATCCCAAAGTGCTCGAGACCCTCGATGATGCCATCCGCGTGGTGGGCCTCGGCAAAGTAGATGCGGGCGGATGAGCGCTGGAGCGATTCCAGCTCGGGCGCGTAGTTGCCTACGATGATACCGGCCGTCTGGCCGGTGAGCATGTCGCGGTCATTGCCGCTGTCCCCGGCGGTGGCGATGCGTTCGAGCGGGATGTTCCACTTGGTGGAGATGTACCGCACGGCTTTGCCCTTCGAGGCGCGGTGGGCAAGGATATCGATGAAGGAACCATGGGAGAAGATGAGGCTGTAGGCGGCCTTGGCCTTGCCGAGCGCCGCGTGCACGAGGGGAATGGCCTCATCGGCCGGAATGCTCTCGTCGAGATCGTAACTGATCTTGAACTCGCGCTGGGTCTTCTCGTCCTTCTGCAGCGAGACGAAGGGCAACGAGTCCATAGCCTCTTGAACGCGGTCAGGGCGCCACTTCGAGCGCAGGTGGCTTGCCCAGCCCTTGTCGAGAGTGTAGTGCGGGCCGTAGTAGATCTCGCAGCCGACGGAGCTGATGATGAGGTCCAAGGGGCCGATGTCGTGCTCCTCCAGCACATCAATGACCATGTCGAGATATCGGCCACTGGCCACGCCGAAGCCCAGGTGCTCGCGGTTCTCTTCCATGAGCTTCTTGAGACGCTGCAGGGCCTCCTCATCGCCCAAAAGGGTGTTGTCGATATCGGTAATGAGGAAGCTGTCCAATGCAGCGAGCCGCTTCGCCGGCGCTTCGCTATCCCGGCTGACATGAAACGAGGGTGTCGGCAGTGAATCCACCACTTCCTGGATGGAAGCGATGTACTTCTCGCAATGCGTCTCCCATGAGTAGTGCTCGCGAACCCGATTGACGCCGTTGTTCGAGCATTTGTCCCAGAGTTCGCGATCGGTGAGGAGTTGCTTGATGGCCTCGGCCAGAGTGCCTGCGTCCGAGACATCCACCAAGAGTCCACTGTCGCAATTGGCGACGATGTCCTGCGGGCCGCCGTTGTGGGTACCGACGAAGGGCAGACCAACGGCGGACGCCTCGATAAAGGTCAGACCGAAGGGCTCGACATGGGCCGGGTTGACGAAGACACCGCGCTTGGATGCGGTGAGGCGGTACAGCTCGGGTACATCGCGGTGGGACTCGTGCCTTTTGGGCATCGCCATTCGGCCGTAGAGGTCGTAGCGATCCATCATGAGCAGCATGTCGGTGAGGACCTCGCGCTCGCCGTCTTCCATTTTCTCGATGTCGCTGCGAATGCCCGCAAAAATGGCGAGATTGGCCATGGACTGCAACTGCTTGTCCTCGCCGTAGGCCTTGATGAGCGCGTTGATGTTCTTGCGCTTGTCCGGCCGGCACAGGGCGAGGATGAGTGGGCGGTCCGGCTCGAAGTGGAAGCGGCCCAGCTCGCGATTCATGCGCATGCGGGCCTGCTTGGTCTCCTCGTCAATGCTGTCCGGCGCGAGTTCGTAGTCGTAGTACGGAAAGAAGCGCTCGAGTTCGGTGCCGGGCGGAATGATCTCGAATTGCGGCGTCTGGCCGGCGTCGTAGCGTGCGTACTGGGTATCCCGCTCATGCCGCGTGCTGGTGATGACGCGGTCCGCCGTGGCGAGGCATCGCTCTTCGGCATCGATGCGCCGATTCATGTTGTACTCTTTGTCGATCGCCTCCAAGGACATGCCTTGGCTCTCAAGGTACGCGAGCTTGTCGCGCCCGAGACTGTGGCCGGTGAAGTAAAACGGCACCCCGAAGGCAGAGGCAACCTCGCGGGCGATGTACCCTGCGTCCGCGTAGTGCCCATGAATGACCGTCGGGTTGCGCTTTTCACTACGGGTGAAGGTGACCATGGCGTCGACGAAGTCGTCGAGAAAGGGCCAGAGCTTTTCTTTGCGCACATAGCGCCCACCGCCGCAAGGCAGTCGCACGATGCGGGCCTTCGGGCCGAGTTCTTCGATAGGCTCGGCGTAATCGGGCGAGACGCGCTTATCCTTTATCTGGCGCGTGAAGAGATCGACTTGACTCACCTCGTCGAAGGTGCCGAGGGTCTTGGCCAGCTCGATGACATAGCGCACCTGGCCGCCGGTATCGCCATCGCGACCCATCTCAATGTCGTTGCCTCGAATCAAGCCGTGGATGCTGATGAGTTGAATATACATGCTGGGTTACTCCCCAATGATGGCCTGCGCACGCGGGCGGTAAACGGTGTGATAGAGGGTGTGTACATACTGATCGAGCGCGTCGCGGTTCATGAGTCCGAGGTAATTCCAATACGCGTAGGTGTTGGCCAAGCGAAGCACCTTGCCGGCATGCGCTCCCCAACTGAAGGCATCCGACACGCGCTCGATGCCGGCGTTGGAGTAGCCTTTCCACTTTGACGGGGTACTCACGACACCCTCGAGGGCGGCGGCAAATTCCTCGTGATGGTTCGGGTTGACTACTTCGCCGCATTCGCCCGGCAGAACGATCTCCGCAGGTCCGCCGAAGCAGGTGACGACCACGGGCAGACCGCAGGCCATGGCCTCGATGACCGTCAGGCCGAAGGTCTCCATGAAGGCGGGCTGGGCGAACACGCCACCGCGATCGGCGATGATGCGGTAGACTTCGCCGGTCTCGAGCTTGTCCAATCGGGCTCCGCGCCAGCGGACATGGCCGTGCAGATCGTACTCGTCAAGCAGTGCGTAAATGCGGTTGATCTGTTCGATTTCTTCGATATCGCTGGACTGGGATGCATCGGTGAGCGAGGAAAGAAAGACGAGATTGGCCGATTTCCGAAGGGATTCGCTTTTGCCGTACAACTCGACGAGCCCGGGCAGGTTCTTGACCCGATCCAAGCGGGACATGGCAAATATAGGCGGTAGTGAGGGATCGTCGAGCCGCCCCACGGACACATCGTCGGGTTCGGCGCCCAGCAGCGCCTGATAGAGGGACTGGGTCACCGGCTCCACGCGGCGGTCCTTCTCCGTGTAAGGGTAGAAGTGCTCTTCGGACGCGCCGGGCGGCACGATGTTGTAGCGCGCGAGTTGCGGGTCCATGCCGCTGGTAACGCGGTACAGGCCCGGCATGGTGAAGCACTCGTAGGACTCGAACATGCCCATCTCGTCGGCGGTGCCGCCGATTTCACGGTACGAGCTGGAGATGATGTAGTCGGCGGAATTGTAAGCGATGATGTCCGCGGTGAACTGGCAGGACCAGTGATACTCGTGCTCCATGTCCGCCCATCGCATGTCGCTGAACAGGTACTTGGTCTTCTCCAAGGCGTGCACGGCCGCGCAATGGGTGCAGTCCATCTCACCGGCGAGGCGATGGGCAACGAGGTTGCCATCGCTGTAGTGGCCGATGATGAGGTCGGGCTTGCCTTGGAATTCCGCCGTGATCACGGAGGCCGCTTCCTCCGCGAAGTTCTCGAGGTACGGCCAGATGCGGAAACGCGAGATCCAGTCGTGGATGATGTTCCCGCCGTCATCCCGGAAGGGTACGCGGACGATCCAGGCATGGGCGGAGCCAAGTACCTTCTCGCGCGGCTGTGAGCAGGTGGTGCCCTCGTCATTCGGGATGAGGCGCGTCAGGATGACGATCTCGGGCATGACGGTCTCGAGTCCGCACTCGTTGAAGTGTTCCTGCATGCGTTTCTCGAGGGCCCGGGCCTGATCCAGCACATAGGTGACCTGGCCGCCTGTATCGGGTTTGCCCAGAACATCGTCCTGCGCGAACCAGCCATGCGGGGAGACCATGACGACCTTGCGAATGAGCGGAAGGCGCCCGAGGAAGCGCTCGAACAGTTCGGGGTCGGATGATTCCATCACCCGGGTCAATTGCGACAGGGCCTCGTGGATGATGCCCGAGGTGCGGCCCCAGCCGGCATCGAAGCCCAGCTTGCGCAGGTCGTGCGCCACTTCGCTGTAGGGGACATCCGGCCCGATGTCGCTCAACATGGACTGGGCATTCTCGCATTCGCGCAGAAGACGGTCGGGGCTGCTGAGGTAGTCGTTGATGAGAATGTTGTGGCCGTTCAGCGAGCAACTTTGCAGGAAGGCGAGCAATGCCGTGCGGAAGCGGCCGGGTTCACGGTACATCTGGCCGGACAGGTGACGGTTGAGGAGCGAGATCCCCTCCCCCATGCCGCTGGGGTCCTTCACCTTGGGGAAGTCGGCGAAGAAAGGCTCGAAGTCGATGAGCAGGCCGCGGCGGCTGGCAATCTCGTGCCCTTGGACATACGCGTCCTTCACCTGCAGATAATGATCGCGGGAGACTTCCTCAAAGCGATCTTCCTGCGGGTGGAGACGCACGATGCGCTTCACGCCGATTTTCGGCCGCAACAGGGCGTAGGTGTGGTCGCCGAGGAACACGATCTCCTGGCAGCCGCTGTACAGGCGTTGCAACGCCGCCTTGGTCTTGCCGTCGAGTGTGGCGTCACCGGCCAGAAATGCCTGCAAATGCTCGGCAATCTGATCCATGAGGAAGAAGGACTCGCCGGTGTCACGCAGGGCCCGGTAAAAATGCTTGATCGCCAAAATGCCCTGCGGACTTACGAGGTCGATGTAGCGGGCGTGTTCATGATGGGTGGATACGGGTAGCATGCAATGCTCTCCCTGCCGAGTGGGGTTTGCGATCAGCGCTCATCCGCGGGGTAGCGCAGGCCCCAGTGCGCGCGGATACGGTCCATCGTCCGGATGAGCTTGAGGCTGGCGTCGTGCGTGACGACGGGACTTTCGGTGAGGCCCTGCTGCAGGCACTGGCCAACATGGGCGGCCTCCAGGTGATAGCCCAAGCCCTTCCGAGGCAGGTGATGGGTTTCCTCATGGTCACCCCTCACGACGGTGAGCGAATCGGGCTGATAAAAAGGCGGCTGGATGCGGATGTAGCCCTCGCTTCCAGCGATGATGGCATCCTCCGGCTGGTATGTCTGAATGGCGCTGGAAAGCGAAGCCAATCCTCCGCCGGGGTACTTGAGCGTAAAACTGTTCACCTCATCCACATCTGTTGAGCCGATGCGCGCGATACCGGACACTTCCTCGGGCTCGGTCTCGTAGACCCACTGTGCGAGGGCAATCGGGTAGATGCCCACATCCAGCAAGGCGCCGCCGGCAAAATTCGGGTCGAACAGGCGGCTGCCTGCATCGAATGGCACGGTGAAGCAAAAGCTGGCGGTGACAAGGCGCACTTCTCCGATGGCGCCGCCGCGAACAAGCTCACGCACCTTCGCGATGACGGGGAAAAACCAGGTCCACATGGCCTCCATGAGGAAAACATTGTGCTGCGTGGCGGTATCGATCATGGCCTGCACCTGGCCCTCGTTGACGCCCATGGGCTTCTCGCACAAGACGGCCTTGCCCGCCTTGAGAAAGAGCAGGGCGTTCTCCATGTGCTGCGTGTGCGGCGAGGCGATGTAGACGGCATCGACATCCGGGTCCGCCGCGAGAGCCTCATAACCCACGCGAATAGAGGGAATGCCGTGGGTGTCGGCGAATTGCCGGGCCGTGTCTTCACGGCGTGATGCCACCGCGTGCAGCACCGCATTCGGCGCGTGCGGCAGGTCCTCGGCAAATTGCCGGGCAATATCGCCGGTGCCGGCGATGCCCCAGCGGATGGGCGAAGTCATATGGCGACCCTCCGTGTGGTTGCAGGCCCGGCGCCCGCCCGGAAGCGGGCCCTCGGGTCGTTTCTCGTGTTCAGAACTGTACGACCAACGGGGTTGCGGTCGTCCTGACCCTATCATATGCGCGCGGAAAAGTTCCAAAAAAGGGTATTGGGCGCTTCGTATTGCTAACTCTTTGATTCCGCAGGCGTATCGGCGGGCAATAAGTTCGGCCGCCAATCGCTAAGGCGCTCTTGAGTCTCCACAAGGGTGATCGCGATCATGTCGGCCCCTGCTTCCTTTAGTTGATCCCGGTTCTCGTCAAAATCTTCGGTCAGCCCCCATCGGCCCACGATGATTTTGGTGTGTGGTGCCTTTGCCCGAATCATTCCACATAGGCGGGAGGCATGGAGGAGGCCGTCCGGGGGTAGCGCGGCAATGCAGAAGATTGCGGGTTGGGTAGCGGTCACAAGTTCCACGATTTCGCCTGTCAGCAATCCCGGGCTTATGACTTCCAGGTTCCATTCGGCCGGATCGAGGATTTGCTGGAGCATGGTGATGGCAAGCAACCCGGCCTGATCGTTGGAGGGGCAGGCTACGATTGGGAGGGTGAGTTGCGGGCCATGCGTGGGGTTCACTTCGGCATCGTCGAGTTCTTCTCCTTTCACTCGCAGCCGCTTCTTTTCGAGAGATTCCAAGTGTTCCTGAGTCGCCTGCTGGATGTAGGCCTCGTCTTCATCGGTCACGATTCCGCGCTCGCGATCCCGCCTGGTGTTGACGAGTGTCGGTATCAGAAGTTGATCGTAGATGGTTTTGGTTCCGGTTAGTCCGATCTGTTTCCAAACCCAGTTGGCCGCCGAATCTTTGTGCCGCGACAACAAACGCTGGTAATATGACCTGCCCCCGATTTATGTACCAACCCGAGTGAGAGTGGTTGCCTGGGTTTCGGGGTTGGCCCCGGGCTCGGGGG